>Ga0247611_10002128_pt1 | contig 33183 bp, 30 predicted proteins | sample 177DNAGHGhighgp2_FD_192422 | JGI IMG/M metagenome (GOLD analysis project Ga0247611, IMG submission 192422) | Sheep rumen microbial communities from Palmerston North, Manawatu-Wanganui, New Zealand - 1770 DNA GHGhigh gp2 | ecosystem: Host-associated > Mammals > Digestive system > Stomach > Rumen... | reverse complement strand
TTAATTTTGAGTAATCATTATTCCAAAATCTTTTGTATTTTTGTAGCCAAATGGCAATCAAGTACACTCATAAGGAGGAACTATGGAACGCATGGAGCCATGCTGGAGGCATCGTGATGGGTGTCGCTTTCGGCATCGTGTTCCTGGTGATGGCTTTCAAGGGCGACAACACTTGGGCACGACTGGGTGTGTGCCTTTACCTCTTTGGTATGCTGGGCAGTTATGTCGCCTCTACAATATACCATGCGCTACCTCGTCGCTCGAGATGGAAAGAACGGTTGCGCAGATGGGACCATGCCGCTATCTACTGGCATATCGCTGGTTCCTATTCCCCCTTGACATTAGTGGCTTTAAGGACACAAGGTTATTGGGGATGGAGCCTGTTCTGCTTTGTATGGGCTTGTGCTATTGCAGGAACCATCGTCAGTTTCATCAAACTCAAAGAGCATTCCAACATTGAGACGTTCTGTTTTATCGGCATGGGGCTGAGTGTGTTGGTAGCCTTCAAGCCTTTGATAGACTCCGTATCGACAGCCGCTGTCATTTGGATTATCGCAGAGGGAGTCTGTTATATCACTGGTGCCGCCTTCTACACCTTCCACAAGAAGCGGTATATGCACAGTGTCTTCCACTTCTTCGTCCTCGCAGGCAGCATCTGTCATATCATCGCTGTCTGGGATGTCTTGATGGAATACCTATAAAAAAAGACCGCCTCACGAGAAGCGGTCTTTCCTTATTTCTTATTTCACATATTCTGAGAAATCTGTCAAGTGCATGTCACCCTTGCGAGCCAACGTGTCATGCATAGCGAAGGCTGCAGGCAGGTTGTGACGGGTCTGTCCCATCTTGGCAATCTTCAGGTAGTCCCACAACAACTGCTTGTAGTCAGGATGTGCACAGTTCTCGATGATGATCTCGGCACGCTGTGCAGGACCCTTACCACGCAAGTCAGCGATACCCTGCTCTGTAACGATGATGTTCACGTCGTGCTCGGAACTGTCCTGATGGCTGACGAAAGGTACGATGCTGGAGATGACGCCACCCTTTGCCGTAGAAGGACAAGTGAAGATGCTCAGGTAAGCATTGCGGATGAAGTCACCAGAACCACCAATACCGTTCATCATCTTCACACCACTGATATGAGTAGAGTTAGCATTACCATAGATATCGCACTCGATAGCGGTATTGATAGCGATGACACCCAGTCGGCGGATAACCTCAGGACTATTGGAAATCTCACTCTGACGGAGGGTCAGGTGCTTCTTGAAGTGGTCCATATTGTCGTAAACCTGCATCAGACAGTCGTTAGAGACAGTCAGAGAACAAGCAGAGGCATCCTTCACACGACCATTCATCATCATCTCTACCACTGCATCCTGCAATACCTCTGTATAGATATTGAAGTCGGGCACATGCTTATCCTGTCCTAAAGCACCAAGGATAGCGTTAGCCGTGGAACCCACACCACTCTGCAAAGGCAGGAACTCCTTGGGGATACGACCCTTATGCATCTCCTCCACGAGGAACTCAGCAGTCAGGTAACCAATCTTATCAGTCACCGGGTCACTGTCTTTGAAGGCACGAGCCTCATCAGGGATATTACACTCAACGACACCTACCACCTTATCCTTGGGGATAGAGACGTAAGACACACCAATACGATCGCTCACATTCACGATGGGGATAGGCTTACGATAAGGAGGATCCAATGGCTCATAAACGTCATGGATATATTTCGCATTGGGGTTATGGAACGAGTTAAGTTCCAGAATGACATGCTTGGCAAGACGAGCAGCCGTTGGAGAGATACCACCAGCCGCAGTCAGATAGACATGATAGTCGTTACCACAGTCCTCGATATCACACACTTCCAGTATTGCCCAGTCCACATCTCCATAGAAACCATAACGCAACTCCTGTGCCATGTGACTCAGATGCAGGTCGTTATAGGGAATCTCACCCATGTTCACATGCTTGCGGAAGTCTGGGTTCGTGGTGTAAGGAGCACGATACTTGATAGCCTGTGCGTTAGACAGCACACCATCTGTCGACTGACCCGTCGACGCACCAGTGAAAATACCTACCTTAAATTCTCTGCCTGCAGCATGCTCAGCCTCGGCAATTTTTGCCAGTTCCTTGGTAGTAGCCTTTGCCACACCAGCAGGTGTAAAGCCACTCATCGCGATGTTATCGCCATTCTTAATCAGCGCTGCTGCCTCAGCAGCGGTCATACGTGTATAAGCCATTGTATTTAATAAATTTACGAATTTGGCTGCAAAGTTACTAAAAAATCGACAATTGGCAACTGATAATTGATAAATTTTCGTACCTTTGCAGCCATTAAATATATTAATGTATGGAATCAAAGTTGGTTATTTACAATACGCTGACTCGTCAGAAAGAGCGTTTCGAGCCCATCAGCGCCCCTCATGTGGGGATGTATGTCTGTGGTCCTACCGTCTATGGCGACCCCCATTTAGGACATGCCCGTCCTGCCATCACCTTCGATTTGGTGTTCCGTTACCTGAAGCACTTAGGCTATAAAGTACGCTATGTCCGTAATATCACAGACGTAGGTCACTTGGAGCACGATGCTGATGAGGGTGAGGACAAGATTGCCAAGAAGGCAAGACTGGAACAGTTGGAGCCGATGGAGATAGCACAATACTATACCAACCGCTACCATCAGGCGATGGATGCCTTGAATGTGCTGCCTCCCTCTATTGAGCCACATGCTACTGGTCATATCATCGAGCAGCAACAACTGGTACAACAAATCCTTGACAATGGTTTCGCCTATGAGTCGAACGGCTCTATCTATTTCGATATCGAGGCTTATAATAAGAAATATCAATATGGTATCCTCTCTGGTCGCTCGTTGGAGAATATCAAGGACGAGAGCCGCGAACTGGCTGGTGTGGGTGAGAAACACAACCAAGCAGACTTCGCTCTTTGGAAGAAAGCGGCACCAGAGCATATCATGCGCTGGCCTTCTCCCTGGAGTGACGGCTTCCCTGGCTGGCATTGTGAGTGCACAGCGATGGGACGTAAATACCTTGGAGAGACATTTGATATCCATGGAGGTGGCATGGACCTTGTCTTCCCACATCATGAGTGTGAAATCGCACAGGCTACCGCATCGATGGGACACCCTGCCGTCAAGTACTGGATGCACAACAATATGCTGACCATCAATGGACAGAAGATGGGTAAGTCGTATAATAACTTCATCACCTTGGAGCAGTTCTTCACTGGAAACCATCCTTTGTTGGAGAAACCCTATACCGCCATGACGATTCGTTTCTTCGTGCTCTCTGCCCACTATCGTGGTACTGTCGATTTCTCCAATGAGGCGTTGCAGGCGGCTGAGAAGGGACTCCAGAAGTTATTACAGGGTATCAATGACTTAGACAGGATACAGGCAAGTGACAAATGCGATGCAGAGACAGAGAAGATCGTCAAGGGTCTGCGTGAGAAATGCTATGATGCGATGAATGACGATTTCGCTACCCCACAGGTCATCAGTCATCTCTTCGAGGCTTGTACAGTGGTCAATAAACTCGTCGACCACAAGGCTACGATCTGTGCCGACTGCTTGAAGGAACTGTCAGAGACCATGCGTCTCTTTGCTTTCGACATCCTTGGACTCAGAGAGGAGAAGGGCAACAGCAGTGATGCCCGTGAGGAGGCTTTCGGCAAGGTGGTGGATATGGTGCTCGACCTGCGTGCCAAGGCAAAGGCAGACAAAGACTGGGCTACCTCTGACAAGATTCGTGATGAACTTGCCGCTGCCGGTTTCGAGGTGAAAGACACCAAGGACGGTGTGACATGGCGACTGAATAAATAATATTGTCAATCATCAATAATCGGGAGTCATGTGAAAACATAACTCCCGATTATTATATCCTGCTGTTAGTATTTCCTATAAGAACTCTAAGAAATGAGCGTCCTGATCCTTGATAGGGATTACTTCCTCTGGGTCTATCTCATATTCAATAATATCCGGCGATCCAGCAAGTAAAGCCAGATGATGTTGTATTTTTACCACCTCAAGTGTGGGCTGCTGATATTTTCTCTTTATGATCATGATTCATCTTTATTAAATACATTCTTACTTCATGTACACTTTCTTACCATTGATGATAAAGACACCTTTGGTCGGACTCAGTACCAGACGACCATTCAGATCGTAAATCTTATCATTGCTATTCTGTGACTCAAAGACCTTATTGATTCCTGTAGCATCCTCGCCAATGACAATACTCAGTTCATGAGCGTTACTAACCTTACTAATCATTGACGCAGGAAGATAAGCCTTACCGGCAGGCATCGTACCAGCCTGATTCAAATAGAACTTACCCTGTGACAAGATATAGGCTGTAGCCTCAGCCAGATAGGTACTCTCTGTGGCACTGCCTGCCAAAAGGTTAGTATCGTTCAGGCGATCAACAGCATCAACAGTCGTAATCGTGTAGTCTGTACTTGGCTCACCCTTCAAAAGGACAGGAGTATTAGCAGGGACAGCCTGTACCTCAGTCAGCAGAATCTTGTTTCCTGTCTTGTCAACGTTGGTAGCGATGTAGGCTTTCAATCCGCTATTGGCGAAATCAAGGGCATGGGCGCTAACTAATGAAGTCCAACCACTGGTGGCTGTCTTCACGACATTCATACTCTTTTCATAAGTAATGATAACACCTTGAATATTCAGTCCACCAGTAGAAGTGTTCTCTATCTTCACATAGACAGGCTCAGTAGTATTCAATTTCTCAGCGTAACTGACTTCCAACTTACCCTTACCTGTTTTGGTATCTGAGCCTATTTCCGTCCATTGCTGATTGTCAGTGCTCTTATAGACATGGAAGTTATAAGTACCTGTACGGAACATATAAAGTTTGAACTCTTTGGCACCATTAGGACAATAGAATATGGCACTACCTAGCGTACCATCTCCAGAATCAGCAGACGATTTAGCCTTTCCTATTTCTAACGTTCCTGTTTTCTCAGAGACAAGTTTCTTATCACTACTCTGTGGCTGACTCTCAGGTTTAAACAAAGAATTGCTGGTACCATTGGCTAATGTTATTGTTCCATCAGAGAGCCAGGTATTTACTTCGTCTTCATTCTCCTTATTGAACCAATAATAGTCGAAACCTGTATTCGTCGTAGTGGCAATAAAGGGCACTTCACCTGTCACACTTGAAGGCTCACTTGGCTCCTCACCGCCATCCTCACTATATACAAGGTCAAGATAGAGGAGATATGCCACATCTGCCTTTGTAAGTGTATATTGGGTTCCTGCTATCACGGCAATAGATGTTTCTGTAGACTTCTCTCCATTGACTTTGATATTACTTGCACCAGAGCCACTATACCCTATCTTCAAGATACCATCCTTAACAGGAGTGAACTTAATGCTGGTACTACTTTCTATCTTCAAGGTATAGTTACAATTGTATGTCTCACCATTACGTGTGTAACTGCCTGAGCCCTTGGCATTACTGGTATTACCACTAACTGTGAAGAAGGTGTTATACGTCTTGCTGCCATCAGGGAAATAGAGGAACTCACCTGTAGATACCGGAAGCGTTGATGGGTCAACACCTTTCACAATATTAATCGTATACGTCCTTGTGTTAGACTTATTCTCAGCCAATATACGGAAGGTGGCAGTAGCCGTCTCGCCCCTATTAGGAGCAGCGATATGATAAGTGTTGCTAGCCGTAAGAGTGGCTGTAGCGCCCTCGGCGGTTATTGTAGCACCTTCAGCAGGAACAATTCCTACTACATATCCATTAGCATCATCCATATCATACGCCACATTCAACGTATAGGCATTCCCAGACATAGGGATCTCCACTTCATTCAGCGTAAAGTCTGCTGAGGCATCACTACTCAATGAAGACTCTTCTTCCTCATCTACTGGGTCTGCATCTGGATTCACTTCTTTAGGAGAGGCGATTTTCACTCCCTGCAAATCACGAGTACTACTATTCACATTCGTGATACGCACATATTTCACTGCTTCCGTCAATGTAATGGAACAGGAGGGGTGAGTGGCTGACTTACCTGTGATATTCTCGCCAAACTGGGTCCAGGTCCTATTATCGTCAGAAGTCTCCAACTTCCATTCCTGACTGCCTGATCCTGAAACATAGAAATAGGCACTGCTAATACCATCTGGATAATAGATGGTAAATGACTGGTTCTGTGCAAGACGAACTGAGCCGATATAATCAGAACAAGAGGTATTGTCACTCTTAACAATAATCTGATTAGGATTGAAGGAACCTGTAGTAGTAAAGGTACCTGCTGTTACATAATTATTATAGGCTGTCTGGTTATTCTCGTTAAACCAGAAATACTCTTTAGAAGAACCAATGACGAACTCACCTGCCGTAGTAGTGCCGCCACTCGTACTTCCACCCCATTCGGGCGTATAATCATCATTGGAGGAATTGTCACCACCATCCACCGTCTTGTCTGCTCCTCCATTACTGATCTCATCACCACCAAAGAAGCCCACCAAGGTAGACTGGTAATCCCTCAGAGATGTTTTCAATGCTACAATAACGCCGTAGTTCTCATCTTGAGTAGCATTATCGAAAGTCCAATTGAAATCACCATGCTGCATACGTCCTGCACCATAGACGTTATCTGTGACAACAGCCTTCACGTTATCAGGAGCGTCTATGTGGTTCTCCATATAAGTAGTACGGGCAGCATTGTCGGCACTGCTATTGTAACTGGTACCTCCTGAGAAAGCGGTAGCAGAGACAGCAGCGTCGCGAGAGTTTACTAACACTGCATCCCATACACCTGACGACTGAACCGCAGAACTCCAATATTGCACTTTCTTGGCGTGGTCTATCTTGTTGTTATAGGCTTTGATAACACCACCTGCCTCACCTGAGAATGTTCCATCGCCCTCAGCATCTGTTCCTTGCTTGGATATCAGCATAGGATATTTGGTGTTACGGAAATAATTGTTCTCTACGAAAGCAGAGCCGCCCATGGTCACACCCACACCATATTTTGACACACCATCGAAGTAGTTGTTGTAAACATGATAGAACGCGGTACGGATACGGGGATGACGAGAGTCTGAGTGGTCAAACCAATTATGATGATAGGTCATCCAACAATCTGTCGTCTCACTCTTCATTCCACCTAAACTGGTCTTACCGCAATCCCAGAAATGGTTATATGAAACCGTGATATTCTTTGACTTACCCTTGATATCCACAGTACCATCACCTTTTGCCTGGTCTGCGTCACCACCTGTGTTGCCATAGAAGAAATCCATGTTGTGAACCCAGACATTGGAATTACCGGTATCCAAAGACAGGGCATCATCCATACAAAGCATAATGGCAAAGTTTCGGAACTCTACACTTTTGGCATTACGGCAGAGAATGCCAAAGCCCCATAAGGTGGCGTCATTACCCACACCCTCAATGGTAATATTCATCTCAGAGTAATTCCCCTTTCCTTTCACCTGCAAACCTTCTTCAGAAGAGTCGAAACGATCCATGTCTTCTGCCTTGACAGTACCAATGATACGAATGGCAAGTGGGGTGGTATCATAACCTTTCTGATACAGATAGACGATGTCTTGCAGTCCTTGACCTGTTGTCGTGCCACCCTTACTATTTGTTATGACATCACAAGTAACCGTCTTGGCGTTATCTGCCCATACGTAAACCACGCGGGCACCCTCTTTCAGCGTACCATCATTTTTATACGCACCAATTCCTGTAGACATACCTACATGCGCAAAACCAGAACGGTCATGAGCCTTAACAGTCACAACATCTGACTCTTTAGCATCTGCGGTCACCTCTGAGCCATTGCTTACAGGCACCACCTTAAAGACATAACTGCCTGCTTTCAGACCAAGAGCGTCAGCACGTCCATAAGTGGGATACTCACGCACTAACTCGTTGTCAAGTTTAGACCATGAGTTGCCTGTGGAAGCCTTGACATAGACATTATAGTCTAAACCCGCCGTCTTACTCCATGTAACATAGGCGCTCTCAAACCAGCCGCCCGCCTCAAGAACTGACACTTGAGCCGCTTTGGATAACACTACACACAGTGTCATCATCAAACACGTCAAAAAGAATTTCCTCATTATATTATATATGTAAATAGTTTGTTTCGGCTGCGAAAGTACAAAAAAATAATTGACTTATATCAATAACGTAAGAAAAAAGCAGCGTAAACGTTTACAGGTTATATGCCTCACGGGTCATATAGACTGCCACCGTCTTGTCACGCAGGTATTCCGCAGACATATACATCAGTCCGTGATAGGGATTACCTGTCCCCCATGAGTTCTTCATCGTAAAGAACAAACGATGGTGGGGGTCGCGGGCAAGTCCGATAATTGCCATACAGTGATTGTCTGTCGGAGCAGTGCAGTAATGACTGTCGGCAATACCGTCCTCGAAGGAGAAACCATACTCATCCGTGTCTCCCTCCCAACAGACGGCATGACGGTTGCGGATAGCCCGCTCGACATGGGCAAGGAGGGAGTCCTTGGGAATATTCAGAAAACGGTTGTGCTCCCAGTTGTCAGGCAGATCCAGTTCCACCTCTTGATAATAGGGATACTTCTCGTTACTCGTCAAGGCGATATACTCATCAGGGGCACAGACACTATGTGCGAACTCCAAAGGGGTATAGCGTGCTCCTAACATAAAGACCCATTGAGGACGGGGTAACTGATGGTAGGAGGTATCAGGATAGGCATCATAACTGACAATACCATACTTCCCAATCACATTCAGCAAGGTGGAGCCCATCCCTCGCAGGTGTCTCCGTCTCACCACCCTTTCGATATAGGCAGGAGAGAGATGCACAGAGTCACCTCGTGCGATATGCTCCGTCTCAATGGTGGCAAGCATGGCATACGACCAGCAGAAGGTCGTACGTCCTTGGTTCTTGACAGGAGTCATGGGCAGTCTTACCTCATCCTTAAACTCCACTTTTGGTCGTTTCTGGCAAGCGGCAAGACTTATGATGATAAGCAAATATAATAGTTTCTTAATCATTTGCCGACAAAGGTACGATTAAGTGAGAAGAAAACCAAATTTTATTTGAGTTTTCTCGAACGGGAGTACCTTCGACCAAAGGTCAAAGGTAGTGCAAATCGAATGAAATACCAAATTTATTTGAGTATTTCTGAGATGCAGCCTACCTTCGTCCGAAGTTCAAACCAAACAAATCGGCACTACCCTTTCCTGAGGAGTAGTGCCGATTCTGTGTTTTATCGCTTTGCGTTACTTTACATTCCCAATTGATTCATGGCATCGTCGAGGTCCAACTCGCGAGAGAACTGTTCGCCAGTTCCTTCGCTGTTAATACCAAGGCTCGCAGTGAGTATTGGCTGTTCGGCGTTGAGTATTACAACTTCCGTCATGGGGGTGATATACTGCTTTTTCATTATACTATCTATTTTAAGTTTGTTATTTCAGAATTACTTTGTGCGATGCTCGAACTCGTTCATGTTCGATAGAACTCGAGCACGCTCGATTCTATTCTCACTTAATCACGACTTTCTTTCCGTTCAAGATATACAAGCCCTTGGTGGGGTTCAGCACACGATGACCTTGCAGGTTGTAGTAAACCGCATTCTCCAACGAGTTATTGCGAACGGTCTTGATACCAGTGACATTGTCGAAATCAAAGAATTCACGAGCACCAGCGCTGACAGTGATAATTGCTGATGTCAAGTATTGTTGGTTTATTAGAGTAGAACATAGCACACATGGATGTTGCTTCGCTGGTGTCCAAATATTACAGACCTTCAAAGGTTGCCAAGGTTGTATGATTAAGAAACCAATAATGGAGTGACGTCGGCTTTACAGAAGCAAATGATGACTCAAATACTGCCTTTGTGGCTGTATTCCTTGAAGAACCATACCATTTGGGACCATCATTTGTCGGTGATGCCGTCACATCCGTCCCACTCCATACTTTAGTAACTGTCACAGCAGTTCCTGCTTCGTTAGTCCATGAGCCACCCTCTGTGGGCACAGTGCCATAAGAGAAATAAAGCGTTGTATTGGTTTCATCCCAAACAACAAACGCATCGTCAGCCTTGACACCTGTTGCCATGGCGAACAGGGCTGATACTACGAGTAAAAGTTTTGTTTTCATAAGCAAAAATGTTTTTAAAATGTTTTATTAATGGTTATATCGTTTTATACATGCTTTCTGTCACTGTGTTCCAAAACATGTTGCAAATGTACAAAGATTTTGGTTAATAATCGTTACCCCCCTTAAAGTATGTTAACTGAGTGAAAATTCTATCTCTTACTGTCAGTTTCCTACCGACAAACTGGTCGTTTGTTACCGACTGACGATGGGTTTGTTACCGAGAAACTCATTCATTCCTCTCGCGCGTGCGTGTGCGCACGCACTATAATTTTTTAAACCCTTGTCACCGTTGCCGCCTTGCAAAACTATTTGATAATCAGGAGATTGTCGGTAACAACGAAGCGGCAAGGGTGACAAGGAAAGGCGATTTTGCCCTAAAAATGGAGTGTTTTTGCTTCAAAAAAGAGATAAAAACGGGTCCGAAAACACACTAAAGTTTATCTATTGGGAGAGAGGAGGTGCTCCAGTCGATTATTCCAGGCATTGGAATCAATCATTCCAGGCATAGGGATATGTTATCCGAAAGAATGGGATATTTTGTTCCATGCCATGGAACAAGTTGTTCCACCCCATGGAACAAAGTGTTCCACCCTATGGGACAAACAGGAAGGTGCCACCTTCGAGGGTCGAAGATACTGGCTCACGTTCGAAAATGCTCAAATAAATTTGGCATTTTGCTCACTTATTCTTTGACTAAAGTCAAAGCGACTGGGGTCGATTACGTACCTTTGACCTTACGGTCGAAGGTACTCACGTTCGAGAAAACTCAAATAATATTTGGTTTTCTTCTCACTTAATCGTACCTTTGTCCCCGAAATGAAAGAAAGTATTAATAATTTCGAAATTATGGCACCTGTGGGGAGCCGCGACTCCCTCGCCGCAGCCCTGAAGGCAGGCGCTGGCTCTGTCTATTTTGGAGTGGAGCAGTTGAATATGCGCTCGCACTCTGCCAACCATTTCACGATTGACGACCTGCGTGAGATTGCCGCCACTTGTGAGGAGCACGGGGTGAAGAGTTACCTGACTGTCAACACGATTATCTATGGGGAGGACATCGAACTGATGCACCAGATCATCGATGCGGCTGTCGAGGCTCACATCTCTGCAGTCATCGCCTGCGATATCGCTGTGATGACCTATTGTCGGCAGAAAGGGATGGAGGTACACCTCTCTACCCAACTGAACATCTCGAACATCGAGGCGCTGAAGTTCTATGCCCAGTTTGCTGATGTGGTCGTCCTTGCCCGCGAGTTGAACCTCGACCAAGTAGCCGACATCTATCGTCAGATAGAGGAGCAGCATATCTGCGGACCCTCTGGCGAGCAGATCCGTATAGAGATGTTCTGTCATGGTGCTTTGTGCATGGCAGTCAGTGGTAAGTGCTATATGAGTCTTGACAACACAGGACGCTCCGCTAATCGTGGGGAGTGCATGCAGATATGTCGTCGCTCCTATATCGTCACAGATCGTGAGACAGGAACGGAGTTGGAGATAGACAATAAATATATCATGAGTCCTAAAGACCTGAAGACCATCCGTTTCATCGATCGGATGATGAAAAGTGGTGTGAGGGTCTTTAAGATAGAGGGACGTGCCCGTGGTCCGGAATATGTGATGACTGTCGTACAATGTTATAAGGAAGCGATACAATGTGTACTTGACAATACCTTCACGGAAGAGAAGAAAGACGCATGGGACGAGCGACTTGCCACTGTCTTCAATCGTGGTTTCTGGGACGGCTACTACCAAGGGCAGAAATTGGGTGAGTGGAACAAGCACTATGGCTCATGTGCCACAGAGCGTAAGCAGTATGTGGGCAAGGGGGTGAAGTATTTCTCCAAACTTGGTGTTGCAGAGTTCACCTGCGAGGCATGTGAGTTCTCTGTGGGTGACAAGATGCTTATTACAGGGCCTACTACAGGGGCACTCTATGTCACTGTCGATGAGATACATGATGACGTGCAATCCGTACAGACGGCACAGAAAGGGACACGCGTCAGTATCAAAGTACCAGAGAAGGTACGTCCCAGCGATAAACTGTTTAGGATTGAAGAGTTGAAGGATTGAAAAATTGAAGAGATGACAATAAACGAAATACAAGACGAGATTATTGAGGAGTTCTCTGGTTTTGACGACTGGATGGACAAATACCAACTGCTGATTGACTTAGGTAATGAGCAGGAACCCTTAGACGAGAAATATAAGATTGAGAGTAACCTGATAGACGGTTGTCAGAGTCGTGTGTGGCTGCAAGCCGACTATCATGATGGTATCATCGACTTCACCGCAGAGAGTGACGCCTTGATCGTAAAGGGTATTGTCGCACTGCTGATACGCGTGCTGAGCGGGCATACACCCCAAGAGATACTGGATGCGGAACTGTACTTTATCGACCAGATAGGATTGAAGGAGCACCTGTCACCCACTCGCAGCAACGGACTGCTTGCCATGGTGAAGCAGATGCGGATGTACGCACTTGCCTTTAAGACCAAAGAGGGACTTTAACGACTCGCTTCGTAAGTGTCGAGTTTCTGGAGATAATACTCACGGAAGTCACTCCATCGATAATAAGGGGCAATACTGGACGCTATGGGCAGTGTTGCCTCTTCTTCGTTCAGTAGTATTTTGAAAATCACATCCTCATCAGAAGGACTCTCGCGATAGAAGATAAACTGCATGTTTGCAGCCATAGGTAATACATGATATGCCAGCCATTGATGAGGCTCCACCTCCTCTAAGTCCATCGTCTGGAAGCCATAGCCATTCAGATCCAACAGACAGGTAAGGGGTAATATCACCGTATCGTGACCATAGCGTAAAGAGACACCTGGTTTCGGCAGGGCGATACAACTATCTGCCTCCTCGATGATACGGCGCAACAAATTCCTTTGAGAATAGGGCTCGTTACCTCCATTCAGCAAAGAGGGACCATAGGCGATATACCACCAGGCATTCTCTTTCTGCCAGATACGGTATAACTCATCACGGGTAAAGATATCTATCAGATGTAAACTATCACTTAAATGAGTGTCCTGCATAATAGTGGCAACCTTAAACAAATAATAGTTCAAAGATCCGTCATCAACATGCTGACGCACATACGCTGTATCGTTGAACAGACTTCCCATCAGTCGCTCGTTATGCTCCCGCTTCTGCGTAAACTCCTTATAGGCATGAGTGGCATGATGGGTCATCATGCTATCACGCAATAATTTGTCCTGATAGTTCAGATACCACATGTCTCGATTGGAGGCATCCATCCGGATTCGCAGTTGGGGATTCTTTGCCACCATCTGCTGGATAGCGGCACCCATAGAGAGAATACAACGAATCTTGGTTGAACTACGTGCGTCTATATTCGCACTATCCGCAAACACCTCCGGATAATGCTCCATCATACGACGGATAATATGACGATGCTGCACGTTGCCTAATGCTGTCAACTCACCAAAACGACCTTGTGCGTCTTCATGGACAATTCGTAGTTGGCGAAGGACATCCTTGCCTAATGGTGTCAACTTATCCAACGAATCAGCCTTTGCCATTATATCCAAAGGAATGATATAGGCTTTCGGATTATTCATGTAACGAGAGCCATGACGACTATAATGGCTAATATAGAAAGGGATCTTCCCTTCAGGTGCTGGCGTGTACTGATGGTCGTCCCTGTCTGGATAGACACAGTAGTTGTTTGCTGACTTATTAGGATCTTTGATAATCTCCTCATAAATAGTCTGGGCAGAAACAAAGTCAACCAGACCATACCACATGATGATCATAATAGATAATCGTGCCATCACCAGTGAGTTATTTAATACTTTTCTCATAGGCATCTAACTTATCCAAATAATACTGCCGGACATCACTCCATTTATAATATGGTGCGAGGTCGCTTTTCACAGGCAACGCAGCCTCCTCTTCGTTCAGTAACACCTTCACCAAGACATCTTTATCGAAGGAGTTCTCACGATAGAATACAAACTGGATATTGGAAGCCATGGGGAATACCAGACAAGCCCACCATGCCTGTTCTTCCAACTCCTCCAACTTGAGAGTCTGATACCCGAAATGATTGAGTTCCAACAAACAGGCCAGGGGCAGGACAACCGTCTCATGTCCGAAACGCAACTGTGCACCTGGTTTCCTCAACATGATACAACTATCTGCCTCCTCAATCATTTTACGTAACAAACATCTTTGTGTATATGGTTGCTTGCCACCATTCAGCAAAGAAGGTCCATACATAAAATACCACCATGCATTCTCCTTCTGCCAGAATTGGTGAATATCCTCGTAAGTAAATAAGTCCAAATAGTCTATCTGACTACCCATTCGGGTATTCTGCTGAATAAGAGCGGTCTTCAAGAGATAGTAATTCAACCATACCTCATCCACTTGCTCTTTGACATAAACAGAGTCATTAAACAACAATGACATCAGTCTGGGATTATGCTCCCTGCAGTCACAATATTCCTTATAGGCTCTCTTGGCGACACTGTTCATCATACTATCCCGTAAATCCTTGTCCTGATGGTTCATATACCACATGTCATGCTGGGAGGCATCCATCTTCACACAGAGTTTGGGATTCTTAGAGACCATTCCTTGTATCGCAGAACCCATCGAGAGGATACAACGATTCACTGTTGTACTCTTGGCGTCTATTCGTGCCTTTCCCTCAAATATTTCAGGAAAGCGGGTCATCATACGACGGGCTATACCACGATGTTGCTGTCTTCCCAACTCTGTAAGGTCTCCCCATCGCCCCTCTGAATCCTTAATGATAAGTTCCAACTGTCGCTTGACATGATGCCCAAGCGAGGTCAGTTTACCCAGCGAGTCAGCCTTTTGCAGCATTCTATAGGGAATATCATAGCCCTTCCGGTTACTCAGATAACGAGAGCCATGACGTCCATAATGACTAAGATAAAAAGGATGCTTTCCTGCAGGAGGGGGAGTCTGTCGCAAGACGAGGGTATCAGGATAGATACAGTAATTGCTTGCTGAGAAACGACGGTCCTTACTGATACGGTCAAAAGCCGATGGCGGTTGGGCATGGCTATATAATACCACGCCACACAGTATGACCAAAACAGATAGGATATGTCCCAGTCTCCTATTCCTCATGATAAGCATCAAGTTTCTTTAAGTAATAGTCACGGAGATCTGACCATTTATAATAAGGTGCCTCTTCTGACTTGATCGGCAATGTCGCCTCATTTTCATTCAACAGGACTTTTACTAACACATCCTTGTCTTGGGGGTCACTCCGATAGAATACGAACTGGATATTCGCAGCCATTGGGAATACCCTGTAATTAACCCAGCCTTTACGCTCCAAAGATTCCAGATTATCAGTCTGCAAACCATAGCCATTCAGGTCTAAAAGACAAGTCAATGGCAGCACCATCGTCTCATGACCAAAGCGCAAGGTAGCACCTGGACGCTCCAGTTGAATACAACTGTCCGCCTCCTCAATGATACGGCGCAACAGGTTACGCTGACCATATGGCTGTTTACCACCATTCCCTGTATAGCAGCCATAATGGATATACCATGAGGCATTCCGTACTTTCCAGTAGTCATAAAGTTCGTCATCAGAAAACAAGTCATACAACGTGATTTTCTTTCGTGCCTCTATGTTCTGGAGGTTAGATGCCAATGCAAAGATATCGTTTGCCAATAATTTGGCATCCACTTCCCTGTCGACAAACTCCATGTCACAGAACAACTTGGATATCAATTCCTGACTATGGTCGTATTTCTTGGCGAAAGTATTGAATTTCTCGTTGATGACAGAATCCGTTCTCTGATTGATAAGTTTCTTATCACGAAATCCTATATAATACATATCATGATGAGAGGCATCATGACGGATACGCAGACTGGGATTCAACATAACAAGTTGCATTAAAGCATTTTCCATAGAGAGAATACAGCGAATGACCACCGTGCTTTTGGCATCTATGCAGACATCTCCAGCAAACACCTCCGGGAAACGCTCATACATACGGCGGGCTATCTGTCGATGCTGTAAAGCACCCAACGGACTCAACTCACCCAAGCGGTTGTCTGACTCATCCTTCAATAACGCAATACGTCTCAGCACGTCTTTTCCCAACGTAGTGAGTGCCCCCATACTATCCGCTTTCACCATGATATTATAGGTTCTTGTATATTCATCTTTTCCCACCAAGTATCTGGAGCCATGTCGCCCATAATGACTGATATAAAAAGGCTTCTTCCCGTCAGGAGCCGGCGTAAGCCGAACCTGCTTAGGACCTGGGTAGGATAGATGATTACTTGCCGAATTATGCAAATCTTTCTGTATTTCCTCCTTAGCGGTCTGTGCATTCAGCATCGATGAAATACAAAAAAGAGTAAGAGTCAGTATTAGTTGTTTCATAAAATTTATCATATGTTGGAGTGCAAAGATACAAATAATTGTTTTAAATCCTGCAAATGTTTAACATTTTCTTTGAGTTTACCCCTTTTATCGCTATCTTTGACTTCATCCAATGTTCTTCCATTCGAGATTTAGAGCCCCTTGATAAGGGGCGGCTATAATGCAGGGATAAATTTTAGACAATATTTTTGGTTTTCTGCTCACTAATTCGTACCTTTGCGAATAAAATATCTGACTATGGCAAAGATTCAGAAATGGCAAGACGATTACTGGCTTCTTTTGATGCAATTGTATCTTAAGAAACCTGTCGGGGTTAAACCAATCTATAGTAAAAGCATGGTGGACCTCAGTATGGAACTGCATATTGATCCGCAAGTCTTGTTTAACAAGATGAACGAGATTGCCAATTTAGAGACACCACGTATTGAGCGCATCTGGCAGGAATATGGTACCAATCCCCGTCGGTTAAGCCGTGCCGCCAGTCTATTGCGACAGATGAAGGGTTTTGGAAACAATCATGAGTTCTACGAAGGGGTAGATGTCCAAGAGACCTTCGAGCGAGACTTCCGCCCTGTCAGTGACGACACTTCCATCACTCCTGTGATGCTGATTTTGATACTCGACCTGTATTTCCGACTGACTCCTATCACTATGGTAGCAGAAACACCAGAGATTCAGGAACTCAGCCGTCTGATTAAGTTGCCTGCTCGCGAGATTGCAGATATCATGGATATCTACCAACATTGTGATCCTTACCTGAATCGGAAGGAGGTACTGTTCAGTCCGCTTTTCCCTGCTTGTCAGAATGTATGGCAACGTTATGGGAATTGTGACACGGAACAACTCGCCTCGTATGCCAGACAACTAAAAGATTACTTCAAATAATTGTCTTAATTATCATTTATTTTGTAACTTTGCAGTTGATATGGCACAGGAGCAGATACAGGAACAGCAACAGACCCTGTCTTTAAGGCAAACACAGAGTATTACGCAGCAACAATTGTTGCAGGCGCAACTCATTGAACTGCCTATTACACAACTGCTGGAACGTGTCAATGCGGAGATGGATGACAACCCCGCATTAGAAGTCAATACTGATGAAGACCCTGGGTTCTCTGAGAACTCCGAGTTTTCTGAGAACTCCGAGTCACCCGAATTATCCGATGATTATGAGCGAGAGGAACGTCAATCGGCATTAGATGCCGCTTTGGAGAGTATCGGAAGGGACGATGAGGATCTGCCTGTATATCATGGCGGACAGGATTACCATGAGGAAAAGGAGGAAATCGTCTATGGCGAGACACTGTCTTTTTACGACCAGTTGAAAGAGCAGATGGGTGTTCTTGACTTAAACCAACAGCAACGGGATATCATGGAATACTTGATAGGTTCCTTGGATGATGACGGTTTGTTACGAAAGACTTTAGATAATATCAGTGACGAACTTGCCATCTACCATGCGATTGATGCCACTCCCCATGAAATAGAGAATATATTACACCGCTTACAAGAATTCGACCCAGCAGGTATTGGAGGACGCTCCTTGCAAGAGTGCCTAATGCTACAGATACAACGTCGCAATCCCTCACACCTTCGTGATTTGATGATGCGTGTGATTCAAGACTATTTCATCGAATTCACTAAGAAACACTGGAAAAAGATACAGCAAGCACTGGGATTAACCGACTTGCAGGCAGATGCATTAATGAAGGAACTACGGAAACTCAACCCCAAGCCTGGTGCATCTATGGGAGAGGCTATGGGACACTCTATGCAGCAAATAACACCTGACTTCATCGTTGACACACAGGATGACGGGACAGTTACTTTCCAACTGAACACTGGGGAAATACCAGAATTGCATGTTTCCCAGTCGTTCACAGATACTCTTCGGGAGTATCAAGATAATAAAGAAAATATGAGCCGCCAAATGAAGGAGGCTTTGCTCTATACCAAGAAGAAGGTAGATGCCGCCCAAGGTTTCATCGAGGCGATTCGTGTACGCCGCCAGACGCTGTCCACGACAATGAAGGCAATCATCCAATGGCAGCATCGCTATTTCGAGGAAGGTGATGAGGCATTGCTTCGCCCTATGATCCTAAAAGATATCGCGGAGAAGACCGGGCTTGACCTAAGTACAATCTCACGTGTCAGCAACTCTAAATACGCACAGACCCGTTGGGGTACTTTCCCTCTCCGTCATTTCTTTAGCGACAGTTACGTGACCGCTGAAGGTGACGAGTTGTCTACCAGAGAGATTAAGGCCACCTTACATGACCTCGTTGATGCGGAAGACAAGCAGAAACCCCTCAGTGACGAGGCATTAGGCAAACTCCTTGCGGAGAAGGGCTATCCCATTGCCCGTCGTACTGTGGCTAAATATCGTGAACAATTAGGAATACCCATCGCTAGACTAAGGAAATGAGAAAGCGTCAACAGATGATATTAGCAGCACGAGTGATCAGCATACTCTTCACTCCCTTCTATCTCCCTATCATAGGATTGATAGCCTTGTTTACTTTCAGTTACATGAGTATCTTTCCATGGGCATATAAATTGCAGGTACTGATTATGGTCTATCTATTCACCATCCTGTTGCCTTCTTTGATGATTCATTTCTATCGCCGTTACCAAGGGTGGAACCTCATCGAACTCGGACAAAGGGAACGGCGCATGGTGCCTTATGTCATTTCTATCGTTTGTTATTTCACTTGCATCTATGTCATGGAGCGTTTACACATGCCCCATTTCATAATATCTATTGTCATTGCGGCACTGATGGTTCAAATTGTCTGTGCTCTGATTAACGTCTGGTGGAAGATTTCCACTCATACTGCAGCCATCGGGGGAGTCGGCGGAGCCCTCTTCGCCTTTGCCGAATACTTAGGATTCAACCCTGTCTGGTGGCTGAGTGTCGTCTTTATCGTAGCAGGCATCTTAGGAACATGCCGGATGGTGCTTCGCCAGCACACACTCTCGCAAGTCATCGGAGGATTCTGGGTGGGTTTCTTCTGTGCCGCAGTTGCCATCCTTTTCTTGTAATAACGAAATATCAAACAACGAATAATATGAACCCAATTGTCAGTATTATCATGGGCAGCACCAGTGACCTGCCCGTTATGGAAAAAGCCTGCAAACTCTTAGACGAGATGCAGGTCCCGTTTGAAGTCAATGCCCTCTCGGCACATCGCACACCAGAGGCAGTAGAGGAGTTTGCCCGTAACGCCAAAGATCGCGGCATCCGTGTGATTATCGCAGCAGCAGGCATGGCAGCGGCACTGCCTGGTGTCATTGCCGCTTCTACTACCCTCCCCGTTATCGGTGTCCCCATCAAAGGTATGCTCGATGGTCTGGACGCCATGCTCAGCATTATTCAGATGCCTCCTGGCATTCCCGTTGCCACTGTTGGTGTGAATGGCGCGCAAAATGCCGCCATCCTCGCTGTGGAGATGCTTGCCCTCTGCGATGAGACTATCGCACAACGTCTAAGCAATTACAAGAAAGGACTGAAAGAGAAAATCGTTAAGGCAAATAAAGAACTTGCTGAAGTAAAATATCAATTCAAGACAAACTAAATGACCTATCAAAGAAGGAAATCCTCCGTCACCCGTGTCGGTAATATTGAGATTGGCGGTAACAATCCCATCCGCATCCAGTCAATGGGAACAGTAGACACCAACGATACAGAGGGCTGTGTGGCACAGGCTAAACGTATCATAGATGCTGGTGGAGAACTGGTACGTTTCACCACCCAAGGTACTCGTGAGGCGGAAAACATGAAAAACATCTCGGAACGTCTCAAGGCAGATGGCTACGACACACCATTGGTTGCCGATGTACATTTCACGGCACATGTCGCTGATGTGGCTGCCCAGTACTGTGAGAAAGTACGCATTAATCCAGGTAACTACGTCGACCCAGGACGTGTCTTTAAACATTTGGAGTACACTGATGAGGAATATGCCGAGGAGTTAAAAAAGATAGAGGCAAAACTCATACCTTTCCTGAATATCTGCAAGGAGCATCATACCGCTATCCGTATCGGTGTGAACCACGGTTCACTATCTGACCGTATCATGTCACGCTATGGAGACACGCCTGCAGGTATCGTAGAGAGTTGTATGGAGTTTTTGCGTATCTGTAAGCGGGAGGACTTTAGTGACATCGTCATTAGCATCAAGGCAAGTAATACGGTCGTCATGGTTACTACCGTTCGCTTGCTGGTGGAGACGATGGACAAAGAGGATATGCACTATCCATTACACTTAGGTGTGACAGAGGCTGGCGAAGGCGAGGATGGCAGGATCAAGAGTGCCGTTGGTATCGGCGCATTATTGACAGAGGGCATCGGTGATACTATCCGTGTTTCCTTGAGTGAGGAACCCGAATGTGAGATTCCCGTGGCTCGCAAACTGGTTGACTCTATTGAGGAATGTGCTCGCTTGCGTGCCGAGGCAGAGGCTTCTATCGAAGGCGATACCATCACACTCACCATTGAAGAGCCTGATTGGGAGACGCTCCAACTGAAAGCAGCCATGGCAGTAGGTGCCTTGCTGATTGACCGTAAGGCAACTAAATTAGTCATCCATTCCAGATCTTATATGGATACTAGATTAACTAGTCTGTCCGATGCCATTTTACAGGCTGCCCGTATCAAGTTTACTAAGACAGAGTATATCTCTTGCCCGGGGTGCGGACGTACCTTGTACAATTTGCAAGACACCATTGCCCGTATCAAAGCGGCAACAAGTCATCTGGTAGGTTTGAAAATTGGTATCATGGGGTGTATCGTCAATGGCCCTGGTGAGATGGCTGACGCCGACTATGGTTATGTCGGAGCAGGCAGGGGCAAGATCAGCCTCTACAAGCAGAAAGTCTGTGTCGAGAAAAACATCCCCGAGGAAGAGGCAGTAGAAAAACTACTGGAACTGATCAACAAGGATATGCATTCTTAGAAAAGCCAGCATGCATTCCCTATCATTCCACAGGAAAGAGATGTTGGAGTAGACACTATTCTCATCATTGCAGGAGTTTAGCGGAAAGTTCTCTCATACCCTCACTGGCACCTTTCTGGATCTGCTGGACATTAGCACCAGCAGAGACAGGCTTGGGGTCGATAAGGTAGATAGGAACACCTGGACGGACATACTGCACCAGTCCTGCGGCTGGATAGACATTAAGTGACGTACCAATGATAATGAAAATGTCAGCCTGCATTGCCTCAGCGGCTGCGGCACTGATCATAGGGACACCCTCCCCGAAGAACACGATGAAAGGACGAAGCAGAGAACCGTCACCTGCCTTCGTACCAGGCTCCACCTCACAATTCTCTGGGGTCAGCGTGATTTGGTAACGAGGATCGTCTACATCACGACTGGAGCAGACCTTCATCAGTTCTCCATGCAGATGGATAACCTTTGAGGAACCTGCCATCTCGTGCAGGTTGTCGACATTCTGGGTGACAACCGTCACGTCATACTGCTCTTCCAGTTTTGCCACCAAGCGGTGTCCCTCATTGGGTTGCGTACCAATACATTTCTTACGCAGCATATTATAGAAGTTTGTCACTAAGGTAGGATCTGCCTCCCATCCCTCATGGGTCGCTACCTTTGCCACTGGATAGTTCTCCCATAACCCATCAGCATCACGAAACGTTTTTAATCCGCTCTCCACCGACATGCCGGCACCTGTCAAAACCACGATCTTCTTCATAAGTCTTTCTGTTTTAGATTTTCTGCAAAAATAATAAATATTTGAGAGTTGACAACAGAGAATTGAGAATAATTTAGTAATTTTGCAAAAATAAACAATAGACACCATGAAAGTATTACGTGACCGAATAATGCAAGACGGACGCTGCCTGGAAGGTGGTATCCTGAAAGTAGACCGCTTCATCAATCACCAGATGGACCCATACCTGATGAAGCAGATTGCTATTGAGTTTATCCGTCGCTTTGCCGATGAGGACATCAACAAGATTGTGACGGTGGAGGCTTCTGGTATCGCCCCTGCTATCATGCTGGGCTATCTGATGGAGTTACCTGTAGTCTTCGCCAAGAAGAAAAAACCCTCTACCATGAGCGAGTTCTATGAGTCAACAGTCCGTTCATTTACCAAGCAGCGCGAGTATCCCTTGACAGTCAGTCGTGAGTATCTGACCTGCGAGGACCGGGTGTTGTTCATTGACGACTTCCTTGCTTATGGTAACGCAGGACTGGGTATCATAGACCTCTGCCGGCAGGCTGGTGCTACGATTGTAGGCATGGGCTTTATCATCGAGAAAGAGTTCCAGCATGGAAGGAAAGTATTGTTGGACGCTGGTATCAACCGTATCGAGTCTCTTGCTATTATCGAATCATTAGAGAATAATCAGATCAAACTTAAATAGTCTTCATGGAAAGCAAAAGAACTCTTTACCAATTGGACGGCAAAGTGCCTTTGATTCAAGCCATTCCATTCGGGTTGCAACATGTGCTGGCAATGTTCGTTGCCAATATCACGCCGATTATTATTCTTGCGAATGTAGTAGGCATCGACCCAATCGTGAGTGCCACATTGATACAGAACTGTATGATCATCGCTGGTATTGGAACACTCATCCAGTTGTATCCAATCTGGCGCATCGGCTCTCGTCTTCCTATCGTGATGGGTATTAGTTTCACCTTCCTTTCCTTATCCCTTTTCATCGGTACGACCCAGGGCATGGGTGTACTCATGGGTGCCGTCATCGTGGGTGGTATCATTGAGGGCTTGTTAGGACTCTGCGCCCATTATTGGCTGAAACTGATTCCCCATATTGTGGCGGCGACAGTGGTGACTGCCATCGGATTCTCACTATTACCCATTGGTGCTAACTCTTTTGCTGGAGGACAGGGTGCCGCAGATTTTGGAGCAGCCCATAACTGGATAGTCGGTAGTTTCACCCTTCTTGTCTGTCTGGGCTTCCAGATTTTTGCCAAGGGTTTCCTCCGCTCCCTCTCTGTACTGATCGGCTTAGTGTTGGGTTATATCCTTGCTATCTGTATGGGGATGGTTGATTTCTCAGGATTTCAGCATGTTGGTTTTGTCTCACTGCCAAACTTCTTGCCTTTCAAGCCAGAGTTCAATTTAGGAGCAATCCTTTCTGTTATTGCCATTTATCTGGTTTCAGCCACAGAGACCATTGGTGATACCAGTGCGCTTTGTGAGAGTGCATTGAATCGTCAGCCCCATAAAAAGGAATTAGGTAATAGTATCACGTGTGATGGTTTCGTGAGCAGTTTCGCAGGTCTTTTCGGATGTACTCCCATTACCTCATTCAGTCAGAATGTGGGCTTAGCGGCGATGTCTGGTGTTGTCAACCGCTATGCGATTGCCACAGGTGCTAGTATTATGATATTAGGTGGTATCTTCCCTGCCGTCGGATTCTTGTTGACGACGATACCTCAGGCTGTATTGGGAGGTTGTACCATCATGATGTTCGGATCCATCATGTTCGCAGGTTTCCGTATGATGGCGAGATGTGGATTCAGCGACAGGAATATGGTCATCGTATCTCTCTCGTTAAGTATAGGACTGGGATTCACGCAGGCAACGGAGATGTTCCAGATATTCCCTAAGATCGTACAGACGGTATTTGCAGAGAATTGTGTTGCCGTTGTCTTCATCTTGGCAGTCATCCTAAACTTGCTCTTACCGAAAGACGGAAAGGAAAATCCTCAACTTGCCAAGGATGAGTGAACTGGGTCTCCGCAAGCGTCTTGCCTTAGAACTGGCGGCACAGATAAGCCGTAATATCCGCAAAGATCATCCTCTCCGACAATTGTTCTGGGAGTGTACCTTGCGGTGTAATGTGAGTTGTCGCCATTGTGGTAGTGATTGCAGGAAACTCTCTGAGATCAAAGATATGCCGCGTGAGGACTTTTTCCGTGTACTTGATAGTATAGCCCAAAAGACAGACCCGCACAAGGTGTTTGTGACAATCTCTGGCGGAGAGCCTCTTATGCGAGATGATTTGGAACTATGCGGTAAAGGTATCTTCGAGCGTGGTTTTCCTTGGGGTATGGTTACCAACGGACTCGCCCTCACCCCTGAGCGCTTCGAGTCGTTGAGGAAGGTTGGTATGCATAGCGTCACGGTCAGTTTAGATGGACTGGAGGAGAATCATAACTGGATGCGCCGTCATCCACAGAGTTTCCAGATGGTCGACCAGGTCTTAGACCTCTTTGTACGTCATCCGCAAATAGCCTCTGATGTTGTCACTTGTGTCAACCAACGTAACTACGACCAGTTGCCGGCAATCCGTGACTATCTTATCAGCAAGGGCATCGGCTATTGGCGTATCTACTCCATCTTCCCTGTAGGACGTGCTGCCAGCGACCCGATGATGCAGATCAGTAACAAACAATATCGTGGTATGCTTGATTTCATCCGTCAGACCCGTAATGAGGGGGAGATAAATGCATCCTATGGATGTGAGGGCTTCCTCGGACGTTATGAAGGTGAGGTCCGTGAGATGTTCTTCGATTGCCAGGCAGGTGTGACAGTAGGCTCTGTGATGGCTGACGGCTCTATTGCCGCTTGTGCCAGTATTCGTGCCGATTATCATCAGGGTAACATTTATGAGGACGACTTCATGGAGGTATGGGAGAAACGCTATGCGCCCTATCGGAATCATGACTGGATGCGTAAGGGTGACTGTAAGGAATGCCGCTATTGGCGATATTGCAGAGGCAATGGTATGCACCTTCGTGACGGGGAAGGGAATTTGATTCTCTGCCACTTGAAACGCATCCAAGAAGCAGGTCAGACAGTTAAATAATCTTTATTTCAGAGTTTATTCAATAATAATCCATAATTTTGCACCCGAAAATCATCAAACGTTTGAATTATGAAGAAGATTCGTCATTCTATTAACCTCGTACTCTCTGCCATGATCGTGGCTTTGGGGTTTGGTTCCTGTGTCTCTCAGCAGAAATACAAGGAAGCACTTACCGAGATTGAACAGTTGAAGGGTCAGAATGCCAATCTGAATGCCGAGAAAGATGCGCTTTATAACGAGAATGCCAAGTTACGCGGCGACCTTGAGAAAGCGCTTGATTACAAGAAAAAGTCGGAGCAGCGTAAGGTGGTTTACGGTCCTCGTCCTACGGAATTTAACGAGAAGATCAATCAATAAGATACACATTATTATATTATAGAGAAATAAAAAATGGATAAAGTTAGTTATGCGCTGGGCTTAGGCATTGGACGCCAGTTGGCTCAGATGGGTGCTACCGAGTTGAATATCGACGATTTTGCCATGGCTATCAAGGATGTGATAGCAGGCAACGACCTGAAGGTATCCAATCGTGAGGCACAACAGATTGTACAGGAGTATTTTGCTGCACAAGAGGAGAAGATTAACAAACAGCGTGCCAAACAAGGTAAGGCACATAAGGAGGCTGGAGAGAAATACCTCGCTGAGAATGCCAAGAAGGAAGGAGTGATTACCCTACCCAGCGGACTGCAGTATCAAGTATTGAAGGAAGGAAATGGTAAGAAGCCTACCGCTAAGGACAGTGTGAAGTGCCATTATGAGGGATTCCTGATTGATGGTACTGTGTTCGACAGCAGTGTAGAGCGTGGCGAGCCTGCCGTCTTCGGACTGCAGCAGGTTATCGCTGGATGGACAGAAGGTTTGCAGTTGATGCAGGAAGGTGCCAAGTATCGTTTCTTCATCCCTTATCGTCTTGCTTATGGTGAGGGTGGCGCTGGTGCCTCTATTCCTCCTTTTGCAGCCCTCATCTTTGATGTGGAACTGATTCAAGTGATGTAATTATCGGAATAACGAAATAATTAAAAGAAAAAAATGAGAAAATTTACTTTTGCTGCTATTGCAGCAGTAGCCGCAGCCACTTTGTTCTCTTGCGGCAATGGTACTCCGAAGGCAAACCTGAAGAGTGATGTTGACACACTCAGTTATGCTATCGGTATGGCACAGACCAATGGTCTGAAAGATTATCTTGTTAACCGTCTGGACATCGATACTGCCTATATGGACGAGTTTATCAAGGGTCTCAACGAGGGAGCCAATGCTGGTGACGACAAGAAAAAGGCAGCATACTATGCTGGTATTCAGATTGGTCAGCAGATCAGCAACCAGATGGTAAAGGGTATCAACCATGAGTTATTTGGTAACGACTCTACCCAGACGATTTCCCTGAAGAACTTCATGGCAGGCTTTATCAGTGGTACTACTGGTAAGGGTGGTCTGATGACTGTTGACTCTGCCCAGTTTGTTACTCAGACCCTGATGCAGGCTATCAAGGGCAAGTACATGGAGAAGGAGTTCGGTCCTAACAAGGTGGCTGGTGAGAAATTCCTCGCAGAGAACGCTAAGAAAGAGGGTGTGAAGACCCTTGAGGGTGGTGTTCAGTATAAGGTCATCAAGGAGGGTAATGGTGCCATTCCTGCCGACACCTCTCGTGTAAAGGTTAACTATGAGGGTCGTACACTCGACGGAAAGGTGTTCGACAGCACTTACAAGCGTGGTGAGCCTGCAGAGTTCCGCTGCAATCAGGTCATCAAGGGATGGACCGAGGCACTCGTTCACATGCCTGCTGGTTCTGTATGGGAGGTTTATGTTCCTCAGGAGAAGGCATACGGTGCCCGTCAGCAGGGTGCTGACATCAAGCCGTTCTCTATGCTGATCTTCAAGATCGAGTTGTTGGAGGTTAACCCTAAGAGAAAGTAATTCATGAGAAGAATCATCATAGTAGCACTCACCGTCTTGGTGGGTGCTACTTTCAATCATGTCAAGGCACAGCAGTTAGCCACCCCTGTTGACTCGCTGAGTTATAGTTTTGGTTTAGTACAGTCGAAAGGACTGGTGCGCTTCCTGCAACAGTTTAACCAGGAGGTTTTTGGCAACGACTCGACACAGCACCTCAATATGGACCTTTTCCTTCAAGCGTTTAATGCTGGGGTGAGAGGCGAGAATGGACTGATGACTGTTGACGCTGCCCAAGAACTGACACAGAGCCTGATACAGTCTATAAAGTCCAAGACTGCTTTGAAACTGTATGGTGACAACAAAAAAGCCGGTGAGGATTTCCTCAAGGCGAATGCCAAGAAAAAAGGTGTCAAGACCTTAGCATGCGGTGTACAGTATAAGGTCCTGAAAGAAGGAAAGGGAACTATTCCTACCGCCAGCCAGAAAGTCAAGGTACATTACGAGGGACGCACTTTAGACGGCAACGTCTTCGACAGTTCCTATAAGCGGGGTGAACCAACCGATTTCCGTTGCAATGAGGTCATCAAAGGATGGACGGAGGCGCTTACCCACATGCCCGTAGGCTCTACATGGGAAGTATATATCCCACAGGAACTTGCCTATGGGGACAGACAGGCCGGCAAGGATATCAAACCGTTCTCCATGCTCATCTTCAAAATCGAACTTTTGGAGATTATAGACAAATAAAAACAAGGAGAGCAGACCATAAATCTGCTCTTTTTGTTTAAATTATTGCAAATTTCTTAGCAAAATGTTGCCCATATCGATAATTTTTCCTACTTTTGCTTACAAATTGTAAACTAAAAACTAAATTCCCGTTATGGCAACAACCGAAAAGATTGATCATCTTGACAAGAAAATCCTGAATATCTTGTCCAAGAACGCACGCATCCCTTTCAAGGATGTGGCAGCAGAGTGTGGCGTGTCACGCGCTGCCATCCATCAGCGTGTACAGCACCTGATAGAGGCGAATGTAATTATGGGTAGTGGCTTCGATGTCAACCCTAAGAGTTTGGGGTACAGCACCTGCACCTATGTGGGTATTACCCTGGAGCGTGGCTCAATGTATAAAGATGTAGTAGAGTGCTTGCAGCATATCCCTGAGATTGTGGAGTGCCACTTTACCACAGGTCCCTATACTATGCTTGTTAAACTTTATGCACGTGACAATGAACAGTTGATGCATCTGCTCAATGGTCGTCTGCAAGACATTCCTGGCGTTGTTGCCACAGAGACACTCATCTCTTTGGAGCAGAGCATCAAGCGTGAGATTCCCGTTAGTATTGAGGAGTAGCCTATGAATCAGTTTGATTGGCAATTACAACTGGCACAGAAAGCCTATAAGAAGTTTCCTGAGGCAACAAAACTTCCCGTTATTGGCATCACAGGAAACTATGGAGACCTGACCTGCAAACTTGCCGAGGGTTATTATAAGTCAGTCGTCAAGGCTGGTGGTGTTCCAGTCATCATCCCTCCTGTTGCCGACACTGATGCCATTATCAATACATTGGCGAATATTGATGGACTGATTCTCAGCGGTGGTGGTGACTATGACCCTCGTTATGCTGGGGAGGAGCCACATCCCAAACTGGGTGAGGTCAATGCTGAGCGTGACCTTCCTGAGTTATTGATTACCCGTCTTGCCTACAACCGTCAGATTCCTATCCTTGGCATCTGCCGGGGCATCCAGACCCTTGCCATGGCACTGGACGGAAAGGTTAAGCAGGACATCACGGATATTACCACCATCAATCACTCCCAGAGTGAGGAGCGATCCATAGCAACCCATCAAGTCACTATTGAGAAAGACTCCATCCTCTACCAACTCTATGACAAGGCTCAACTCTCTGTCAACTCCTTCCACCATCAGGCGGTATGTGACAGTAGGAAGCGGTTCCGTGTGACAGCGACATCGGAAGATGGTATTATCGAGGCGATGGAGAGTTGTGAGTTCAAGAGTATTATGGGTGTGCAGTGGCATCCCGAATGTCTTGACGACGGGCTTCCCGTTTTTGAGTGGCTCGTTCGTGAGGCAGCATTCTTCCAAGAGGCACGTGACATACATTACAACATGATCACGCTGGACTCCCATTGTGACACACCGATGTTCTTCCCACAGGGGATCGACTTTAGTAATCGTGACGATCGGATTCTTGTTGATTTGCATAAGATGGCGGACGGACATCAGGACGCCACTATCATGGTGGCTTATCTGCCACAGCCTACCGAGAATCCTACCGCTTTTGCCGACAAGATTTTTGATAAGATAGAAGAGATTGTCAGTCAACATGAGGACTATATCGCCCTTGCAGATAATCCCGGTTTACTTTATTATAACAAGGCTGGTAACAAGAAGACGATCATGCTGGGTATCGAGAACGGCATTGCCTTGGATGGTAAATTGGAGAATCTGAAACACTTCGCAGAGCGTGGCATTGTCTATATAACTCTCTGTCACAATGGCGACAATGATATCTGTGACTCTGCCAAAGGCAACCAGACGCACAATGGTGTCAGCAAGTTTGGTAAGAAAGTCATCAAGGAGATGAACAAACTGGGTATCATGGTTGACCTCAGCCATGCCTCAGAGAAGAGTTTCTATGATGCACTGAAAATCAGTAAGATGCCTATTGTGTGCAGCCATAGCAGTTGTCGTGCTCTCTGCGATCATCCCCGTAACCTCACTGACGACCAGATGCGAGCCCTTGCACAAAAGGGTGGTGTCATGCAGATTACCTTGTATCATGGTTTCCTGCGCTCTGAAGGAGAGGCAACTGTTGAGGATGTCCTTGCCCATCTGGAACATGCCATTGAGGTGATGGGTATTGATCATGTGGGTATTGGTACTGACTTCGACGGCGACGGTGGCGTTCGCGGTTTTGCTGATGCCTCGGAAGTCATTAACTTTACACGCCTATTGCTGAAACGGGGTTATTCACCTAATGATATATATAAGATATGGGGAATGAATTTCCTGGGTCTTATGGGCGAGGTACAATCTGTAAAGTTGAAATCATGGTAACCTATAATACAGAGAATGTCCGATTCCCCAAGATCAAGCGACGTGAGACTACCGCATGGATCCGTCGGGTCGCTGCTACCTATGGTAAGAAAGTAGGAGAGGTTGGCTATCTCTTCTGCGACGACGAGCATATCCTGGAGGTCAACCGCCAGTATCTGGGACACGACTACTATACTGACATCATCACCTTCGACTATGACGAGGGCGATACCCTCAATGGCGACCTGGTGATTTCCCTCGACACCGTGCGCTCAAACGCAGAACTGTTCCATAAGGATTACGACGAGGAACTGCATCGGGTCATCATCCACGGCATCCTGCACCTCTGCGGCATCAACGACAAGGGTCCAGGTGAGCGTGAGATCATGGAGGCTGCAGAGAACAAGGCACTTGCCATACGCTGAAAGGAAAGGACAAGAATATGATGAAGAGAATATATTGGATATGTATGGTGTTAACCATACTATTACTAACTACCAGTTGCAGCCAGCAACAGCCACGCTATGTCATTGGAGTGTCTCAATGCTCTGAGGATATCTGGCGTGAGAAACAGAATGCTGAACTGCGCATGGGTGCCTATATCCATGGCAACGTGGAAGTGCGCTTTGCCTCTGCCTATGACAGTGACCAGCGACAGATACAACAGATAGACAGTCTGGTTGGCACAGGTATCGACCTGTTAATCGTCGCACCTAATCAGGTGACAACCATCTCACCAGCCATCGACCGCGCCTATGACAAGGGTATTCCCGTCATCGTTTTCGAGCGCAAGACTAACTCCAAGAAATATTCTGCTTTCATAGGTGCCGATAATTATGAGATGGGACGACTGATGGGAGAGTATATCGCCCAGCAACTGAATGGACAAGGACGGATACTGGAGATTAAGGGACTGAAAGACTCCTCCCCTGCTATCGAGCGGCACAATGGCTTTGCCAAGGCACTTAGCCGCTACCCCCAACTGCAACTCATCGACACACTACAGGGCGACTGGACAGAACAGAGCGCCTATGATGCGGTGAGGAAATGGGCTTCATCCGCTACACCTATTGACTTCGTCTTCGGACAGAACGACCGTATGGCTGTGGGAGCCCGTAAGGCACTCTCCTCCCTCAACCCAAACCTCTCCACCAAATACTGCGGTATCGACGGACTGCCTGGTGACGAAGGGGGTATTCAACTGGTACGCGACTCTGTGCTGGAAGCCAGTTATATCTATCCTACCCATGGTGACCAGTTGATTCAACTCGCGGTCAATATCCTCGACGGAAAACCTTATGAGAAAGAGAACCTCCTGAAATCGGCACTGGTCACACGTGCCAATGCCAACATCGTACAGATGGAGACGGAGGAGACCATGCGACAGACCGCCTATCTCGACCAGTTGCATGAGAAAGCAGACTCTTATCTGCAGGAACTTGCCACCCAGCGTACCATGACATGGATGCTGGTCGCCATCATCTTTATTATCACTGTGAGTGCCATACTGGTCGTTACCAATATGCAACGACGCCACCGACTGGAGCGACAGGCTTTCTCCATGGTGGTCAACGTGCCGCAAAGCGAGACAGCACCCGCTACCCTCAACCCTTCTCCCTCCCCCCAACAGCCGACAACGATTACCGATGTCACCCCAGAGGAACAGGCGATGATGGAGGCTGATAGTGATGCACGCTTCTTGGAACGGCTACGCCAGTATGTACAAGAACAGATGAGTAATAGCGACTTCAGCGTGGAGGATCTGGCGACACAGATGGGGGTCAGCCGTGTACAACTCTATCGGAAGGTGAAGGCACAGACAGGACGTACCCCCGTGGACATCATCCGTCTGAGTCGTCTCAACCGCAGTAAGGTGTTATTACAGACCACTGACTTCTCCGTCAGCGAGATAGCCTACCAAGTAGGGTTCACCGCTCCCAGTTACTTCACCAAATGCTTCAAGGAAGAATTCGGAATGCTTCCGGGTGACACGAGGAAGTCCTGAGATCATCGCGAGGGGATTGTCTCAGTAAATACACTGAATTTACTCAGTAAACACACTGAATTTACTCAGTAAATACACTGAATTTACTTTCGCAGGAGATATTAGAACGAAACTCGTTCTTACGTCATTTGAGTGGCAATAATATCACTTTTTGCAGCAAAATCGCCAATCGTTGTCACCCTTGTCACCTCGTTGCTACTCACAACTGCCTGATAACTAAATAGTTTTGCAAGGCGGCAACGGTGACAAGGGTTTTAAAAATTATAGCGCGTGCGCGCACGCGCGCGAGAGAGACAGAGTTTCTCGGTAACAAACCCACCGTCAGTCGGTAACAAACGACCTGTTTGTCGGTAGGAAACTGTCACCAACAAAACGACTGGCAGAGCCGTTGCCCTGCCAGCCGTTAGTATGATATCTAAACGAAGGAATCAATCGGTTAAAAAGCGAGGCAGCCAAGGACGATTGCGCAGCCTACGATTCACAGAAATCTATGTCCGTGCTGTCGATGAAGAAAAGAAGAAGGCAATCAACAGCATGCCAAGTATTGACATACTCTGAACTTATCTTTTTCCCTTAAAGTCAATATCAACCTTAAGGGAAAAGAAAGTTTAGTTTGTGTTGCGTATATATAGCAAAGAGACGTACTAAACTCAAAATATTGATATTATTCTTGGCAAAAACATTGTCGATTCAGAAAAATATCGTAACTTTGCAGCGAAAAGATGTATCCTAACGATTAGGAGGTATAGTTATGTTAGGAGTTAATTCACCAAGAGAACCGATAACACCTGAATTTTCGAAAGAGATTCGGGCTTCTCTTCGTCGTGCCATGACAGGTCAGCTTAACGAGAAAGAGA
>Ga0247611_10002127_pt1 | contig 33208 bp, 13 predicted proteins | sample 177DNAGHGhighgp2_FD_192422 | JGI IMG/M metagenome (GOLD analysis project Ga0247611, IMG submission 192422) | Sheep rumen microbial communities from Palmerston North, Manawatu-Wanganui, New Zealand - 1770 DNA GHGhigh gp2 | ecosystem: Host-associated > Mammals > Digestive system > Stomach > Rumen... | reverse complement strand
CCAGTTTCCAAGAACGGTCACTGGCGCCTGGAGTTCGGCCTGCAGGTCGGCTTCTTCCATTGCAAGTACGATCCTTATCAGTATGAGAACCCCGTGGATCCGAACTATCACGACGGCCTCTACTATTACAAATGGACGCAATCTCCCTCTTTGTTCAAGAAGAGGCAGTACCGCTATACCTGGCTGGGTCCCACCCGTATCGGTGTGACCTTGACTTACGACCTGCTCTATCGCAGGATCAGCAAAAAAGGAGTAAGTTTTAAAAACAGAGAGAAGTGATGAGACGACGCAGTATGTTTGATATCCAGACAGTGACCCGCACGGCAATAGTCCTTGCGGTGTTCTCGCTGTTGGTCTGCTGCATCCGTGAACCGGAACTCCATCTCTTCGACGGAGGTGAGATAGATACAGACTTGCCGTTTGTAGAACTTGACCTTGAAACCTATTGGGACTACGACTTTGATACCGAATATGATGTGGATGTGTCTTGGAAGGACGAGTGGTTCTACGGCTGGGATGATGAGGACATACGGATTTTCGGTCAGATTGGCTATACCGAACCCTCTACGCTACATCTGCGTCGCTACTACACTGGCTCAGAGCCATACACCAACCATACCAGTGTGCTGGCTCATACTGTCTCTGGCAACAGTTTCAGGGCGCAGTACAACTGGGGCTTCTGGGACATCCTGACCTGGAACGATATCTACACTCCTGACGGTGTGCAGAGCCTGAACTTTGACGAGCAGACCTCGCTGGACTATGTGACGGCGTACACCAACCAGTCGATGTTCCATACCCGTTACAATGCGCCGGAGTATACTCACTCCTTCTATCAGCCCGAGGAACTGTTCTCCGCCTACGAGCAGGGCATTGAGATCAATCGAGACCTCAGGGGGTTCGAATACGATCCGGTTCACAACGTGTATGTCAAGAAGCTTAATATGGTCCTTGAACCCATTACCTATATCTATCTGACGCAGGTGATTCTGCACAACAACCGCAACCGTGTCACCGGAACTGACGGCCAGAGTAACCTTTCCGGCTTCGGCCGCACTACGGTGCTCAACGATGGTATTGCCGGTCCCGATGTCATCACGGTCTATTTTAACAACCGCTTCAAACCCAACTGTAGGAAGGGCAACGAACAGGTGGATATTATCGGAGGCAGGATGCTGACCTTCGGCATTGTCGGTCAGAATATGAACCGCATCAAGAAACGTGAGGAAGTACTCGATAAGTCCCCCCATTTTCTTGATGTGACCATGTTGTTCAACAATGGCATGGACTCAACATTTGTGTTCGACGTGACAGAGCAGGTGCGCCGCCGGTGGAAGGGCGGTGTTATCACCGTCGAACTGGACATGGACACCGTGCGTGTCCCTACTCGTAAGGGAGGCTCTGCCTTCGATGCTGTCGTGAAGGACTTTGAAGAAGAGACTCATGAATTTGAAATGTAAAATGTAATTTGATGGATGTTATTTATAATTAAAAAGGAGATGTTTATGAAGTACAAAAATTTGCTTTTCGCAGCGTATGCGATAATCGCCCTCGCTGCCTGCAGTGACAGTGTCACTGAAAAAACTCTCGTGGTCACTCCTCCGTCTCCAGAGACACGGGAGGCTGAGGTGCCCATCCTGTTCGGCTCCTCTGGGAACAGTATTACCCGTGCAGAGTTCACCGGTGCCGACGCTGCCAGTCTGTTGGGCAGCACTTTCGTCGTCAGCGGCTACAAGGGTAGCTCGACTGCCTCCATGGGCAACCTGGTTTTCGACAACTTCGTGGTGAACTATTATCCCAATACGGCCAACACCACCGAGTCTAATGAGTGTAACTGGGAGTATGTAGGCCAGCCGCTTATCAAGCACGCCACCGACCACGGTGTCACCCAGCAGGCCATCAAGTATTGGGACTACACGAAGGCGCAGTATGATTTCATCGCCTGGTCAGTGGGTAAGAAGACGGCCATCTACGAAGGCACACCCAGTGACGGTCAGGTGCTTGTCTCGTCCATCACTCCGAATACGGCTACTGGCGCCAGCGGTACCGCCTATACCTTCGAGGGGCGTGCTGCCGATCTTGAAGGCTGCTATATAGCCGACCTGGTGACGGTGAAGAAGGCCAACTACGGCGCCCCTGTCACGATCAAGTTCCGCAGCTTGGGTGCAAAGGTGCGTATCGGCATCTATGAGACCGTCCCCGGCTACTCGGTGAAGAACGTGAGGTTCTATGATGCAGCCGACCAGCCTCTTCCTGCGGATGCTACCGTGCCCAGACTCTTCACCACGACAGCCAACCAGATCTTCACCTCCGGAACCTACACCGTGTACTATCCTACTGTGGATAACACGGGTAATACCGACAACAACCAGGCCCACATCCGCTTTAGCGGTACGACCGGCAATTCGAAGATTGTAGACTTCGGCGGGCTGCACTATACCATTGCTGAAGACGGCGAGAAGTCTGGCGGTGCCGTGTTCCTCGGCCGTACTGCCGCCACCGCCTCCATGGCTGGTGAGGCAGAGGGCAACTATTATACCCAATATTTGCCCAATGAGAGCGGCACGAACCTGAACCTTCGTGTGGATTACACTTTGGAGGGTGTTGACGGTGTCGGTGAGACCATCGAGGTGAGGGGAGCCACGGCCCAGGTGCCGAGTATCTACACCCAGTGGAAGCCCGGTACTGCCTATACCTATTTATTTAAGATCAGTGACAAGACCAACGGCCATACCGGTGTCTATGACCCCACCAAGCCCGACGACACGACCGTGAACAGCGACCCTGCCGGCCTCTATCCCATCACCTTCGACGCTGTTGTGGTGAACGAAGAGGAGGATGCTGCCCAGGAGACCGTCACCCTCGTCTCCACCCCCAGCATCACGACCTATCAGAAAGGTTCTAAGGTGGTCGACAACAACGAGTACCTGGCTTCCACGGGTGACATCTACGTCACCGTGAACGACGGTACCAAGGCTACTACGCCCGACCTTGCCAATGGTACCCTCCAGACGCTCACGGGCAAGGTAGCGCTCTATACGCTTCCTTCTATCAAGAACTATACCGAGGCCGAGGTGGTTGACGCTCTGCAGATCCAGGAAGATATCCCTGCCACAGGCGGAACCATCCAGGGACGTAATGGCGTCGTGCTCACCCCAGCCACACTGACACTGACCGACAAGGTTGAATATGGGGTTGATGGCAATGCCATCTCTGTGGGCACTGACAAGGCAGCCAAGTTCACTCCCTCAGTCGACACATACGCCTTTGTCTACACAAAGCAGCCTTCATCGGGAGACAGCTGGAAGTTTGAACCCGTGAACCTTCCCCTTGGCACCAAGCCCATCACCCAATACTGGCGCTATGACTACACGGCCGCTCCTGCCGGTGATGCCCAGATGGGTGTGGCCTATTTCGACAAGAACACTGGCCCGAAGGATATGTTCTTGGGCCAGGGCGTGAGCAACCTCTACACCCGCAGCGGTGCTGGGACGGCTGATTCACCTCATGTCTTCACCATCGCCTCCGGCTTGGCCGTCACGGGTACCGATTATTATTATACGCTCGACCACGGCATGACCTATACGAAGGCTGCCAATATCCCGTATGCCAATTTCGCCGGTGCCACCGATATCTATACCCTGAGTGGCACGACCTATACGCTAAAGCCGACAACGGTAAAAACGCCCGCCGACGGTGTGGCCTATTATCAGAAGAACGATACCGACGGCAGCTATACTTACTGTGTCATCCTGCCGGAGCAGACATACGCTAATCTGAAGGTCCTGACGAATACCAAGGTGCAGTGTTCTTCTACCGATCAGGTGCTGAAAGGCCAGACCTACTTCGACCGTTATCTCAAGAATGACGGTGTCTATTATGTGAAGGTTATCAAGGCACAATAGATTATTTGGTAAGTATATTAGTGAGAAAGTTTTAATGGTTTAAAGGTTATAATTATGAAAAAGGTATTTCTTTTTGCAGCCGTGGCTCTTGTAGCATTAGCCAGCTGCTCAAGTGACGAGCTGGTAGGAGACCCCTCTCCCACAGTGGTTACTGATCCCGATCCCGAGGCTCCAAGTGCCATCTTGTTCTCTTCTGCTTCAAAGAATATTACGCGTGCCACCAACGAATTCACTGGTGCAGATGCTGCCGAAAAGCTGGGTAATATGTTCGTGGTTAGCGGATACAAAGGCTCACAGACAACGTGGGACGATACAAAGAACAAGATTGTTTTCGACAACTATCTGGTGGAATATGAAGAGAACACCGCCCACGTCACAGAGTCAAACACGGCAAACTGGGAATACGTTGGCAAGACGCCAATCAAACACGCTGCTGATAACGGTATTGTGGCGCAGACCATCAAGTATTGGGACTACTCTACCGACCAGTATGACTTCTTTGCATGGTCAGCAGGTGATAATATACCTATTTATTCTGGCACTCCTGCCTCTGGTCAAGTGCTCGTCTCGACCATCGATTATAAGAATGCCAAGAGCAAAGCATACACTTTCTCTGGTAAAGCCGTGGATTTGAGTGATTGCTACATCTCTGACCTTGTGACAGTGAACAGGACTAACACCACCTCACCTGGACATGGTGAAGTGAATGGCTATGGCAATACCGTTACCTTGAATTTCCGCCAGCTCGGAACGAAGGTGCGTATCGCTCTCTACGAGACCATTCCCGGCTACTCGGTGAAGAACGTAGAGTTCTACAGTGCTGCCGCTTCTAGCGATGCAAGTGCCTCTGCCGCCAAGCTGTTCACTACGACAGCAAATGATATCTACACAGAAGGTACCTACACTGTATTCTTCCCCACAATTGACGATCCTTCTAATGTAGACAACAACCAAGCTCACATATCTTTCTCACCGAACATATCAGGAGGCTCCGCAATCACTCAGACGACAACCATCGACTGGGGAGCATTGGAATACACTATGGCAGAATTGGGTGAGAGTAGCAAAGAGAAGATTTACTTGGGCCGCTCATCGAACACCGCATCGTTTGCCGGTGATGCTAGCAAAAACTACTATGTTACCTATCTGCCCAACCAGAGTGGTACGAACCTGAACCTCCGCGTGAACTACACACTGGAGAGCATCGACGGATCGAAAGAGGAAATCACCGTGAAGGGTGCAACAGCTCAGGTGCCTCTCATCTACACACAGTGGAAGCCGGGCTATGCCTACACCTACCTCTTCAAGATTACCGACAAGACCAATGGCTTCACGGGTGCTTACGACCCCAATAATCCCGACGACACGACCGTGAACAGCGACCCCGCTGGTCTGTATCCCATCACCTTCGACGCAGTCGTCGTAAATGCTGAAGAGGATGCCACACAGGAGACCATCACCACCGTTTCGGCTCCCAGCATCACCACTTACCAGAAGGGATCTAATGTTGTGAACAAAAATGAGTATGAGGCTGCCACCGGTGACATCTTCGTGACCGTCGACCATGCCCCGACGAACACTCCGGACTTAGCAAACTCTAAGCTCGTTAAACTTGCTGCAAAAAGCACCACTACAGACCCCGATCCCAATGGCACAGCATACCTCTACACACTCCCCAATGATGGTAAGAAATACACTGAGGCTGATGTCGTTGCTGCCCTTCAGACACAGGATGACGATGCTACCACTGGAACTGTTAAGGGGCGTAGCGGACTTGTACTGACTGATGCTGCTTTTGATTTGGTAGATAAAATTGAGTATGGTGCGGATGGTAACACTATAGATTTGACTACACTAACTGGATACACGTCTGGCAACACACCTAACGCCATGAAATTCACTGGTACTGCTAACACTGACTACGCTTTCGTCTATATGAAGAAAGCTCCTACAGGAACTCCAACTCCTAAGTATCAGGCCAAGACCATAACGAAAGGAGTAAGTGTCAGTGGTTTGTATCGCTACAAACTGGAAGCCGCTACCACCCCCGTGGCAAATTCTCATACGGGTGATGTGGAGAAGGGCGTGACGTACTTTAACGCCGCCGACGCTTCAACTGATGCTATAACTCCGTTTATTGGTCAAGGTGTAAGTAACCTCTACACACGTAGTGGCACAGCCCCCAACTTTGTCTACACCATCGCTTCTGGATATGCACAGACGGGAACCAAGTACTACTACACTCTTGACAACGGTATGACCTACTTGGAAGCTCACAATGTAGTGTATGCGGCCACGGGCTGGATGAGTGGCCTTTACGAGGAAGAAGCAACATCTGGATCATACAGTGTAACCTCTGACGAAGAACCTACTCCTGGTAAGGCTTACTACTTCAAGGTTGGTGACGACTACATATACTGCGTATTCTTGCCTCAGCGCACTGACGGACTGTACGTCATCGACAAGGCAGAGGCTAATCTCGTTTCCTGCGGTAGCTCTGACGTAGCTGTCACTGGCATGACTTACTTCGACAAGTACACTCAGAACAACGGCGAGTACTACGCCAAGGTCATCAAGGTACAATAATCTCTCGATTGGTTCATCTGGGTTCGACTCCCAGATGAGCCCCATATATTATAATGAGGTACGCGCATGCGAGGCCGGTGCCTCTGGAGCGCATGACGAATAAAGAGATAAGATCAAGAATTAGAGAATTATAGAATTTGTAATAGCAATTTAAAAATATGACAATTATGAAAAAGTATTTATTCTTCGCAGCGGCTCTCGTAGCGTTAGCCAGCTGCTCTGACGAGCAATTCGTCGGCAACAACAGCCCCAACACCCCGGATGCGATTGGTGACAACAACGGAGCCATCGTGTTCAACACTGGTACCAAGACTATCACCCGTGAAGACCATGTGGGTGCTGATGCAGCAAACTTGCTGAACAAGAACTTTGTTGTAGAAGGTATCAAAACTGTAGGAAGCTCTAAAGTTGAGGTTTTTGACAACTACAATGTGAACTGGACAGAGAATACTGCAGATAAGACATTGTCTAATACTGCCAACTGGGAGTATGTTGGTTATACACCTGCAGCAGGAAGCGAATTGCCTTCTGGTGCAACTCAGTCTATCAAATATTGGGACTATGCAGCATCTCAGTATGACTTCTGGGCTTATTCTCTTGGCGGAGGTTCTGCAACGGTATCTACACTTGCTCATGATGCAACTCTGACTACTGCCGCTTACACATTTACAGGTAGTGCTTCTGATTTGTCAAAGGTTTATATCTCTGACTTGGTTACAGCATATAATCCAACTGTAACCGGGCTTCCTGAATACCAGCAGCAAGTCAACCTCACTTTCCGCGCCCTCGTTGCCAAAATTCGTGTAGGTTTGTATGAGACCATTCCGGGCTATTCCGTAAAGAATGTACAATTCTATCCAACAGCCAGCGGAACAAAAGCATCAACAGTTGCTCTCTATGCAGCTTCTGCTGTGTTACCATCTTCAGGTACTAGTACTGTTTACTTCCCAACTGTAGGCTCAGCTAATATAGACAAGGCGGACTACAACAAGGCACATATCACCTTTGATGGTGCAGGTACAAAGGTACAAACACAAACGTATGGTACTCTGAGTTATGGCGCAAAGGAAAGCCATGAGAAGACAGATGACATTTGGCTTGCTCGTAGCTCTGCACAGCCTACTTGGGCTAAAGAGGCTGGCAAGACTGCTGGTGATTATTCTATTGTATTGCCAAATGAGTCAGGTTCTGTTTTAGCTTTGAAAGTTGATTACACACTTGAGTCTACCGATGGTTCTGGTGAAGAAATCACCATTCATGGTGCTACAGCACTGGTTCCTGCTCAGTACACACAGTGGAAGAGCAACTATGCTTACACCTACATCTTTAAGATTTCTGACAACACCAATGGTAAGACCGCTAAAGCGACTGGTCCTGAGGGACTCTATCCTATTACCTTCGATGCTGTAGTAATTGACTCTGAAGAGAATACTCAGGAGACTGTTACTACTGTTGCTACTCCAAGTATCACAACCTATTCTGTTACTTCTAACGTAACAACTAACAATGAGTATACCACTAGTGATGAAATATATGTTACGGCTACTTCTGATGGTACTTTGAATAACTTTAATAACTATGGTGTTACATTGTACGACCTATCTAGGGTTGCAACAGAAGCTGAAGTTCTAGATGCATTAAATACATATGTTTCAAATACTAGTGGAACATATGTAGGCCGTAATGGCATCACATTGACTCCTGTTGCAAGCGCACTTGGTCTAACCGCAACAGAAATTCCTCTTGTTGATGGAAATAAGATTACTGGCTTGACAGCTGGACAGGTTGCTTTAATTGACAAGTCAAAGCTGACAGCTGGTCACACTTATGCATTCGTATATAAGATATCTTCTGAAGCTGCTACTTCTACGAGGAAGTATGAAGCTGTTACTTTAGCAGCGGGTGCTGATGCTACAGGTTATTTCACCACCAATGACGGTACAGATACTGCAGCAACCACAAATTCTTCTGACGCTCAAACTGTTTATGCTAGGTATTATGTGGTAAACAACGTAACATATGCTATTAAGGTTATCAAAATAAAAGCATAACTCTCATAAAGCCATGCGGGGTTCGACTCCCCGCCTGGCTACCATTGGCGATAGATATGGCGACTATTGACAGTAGACATGGCAAGTATTCATACTGACTATTGCTAAGATGAAATAATGAACGCGCGAAAGTATGAGGCCGGGCCTCTGGAGCGCTTAAAGAATAAAGAGATAAGAAGATCAAGAATTAATAATTAAAATAGATATAATTGAGAAAGAACGTTCTCTTCGCAGCCGTTGCTCTGGTAGCATTAGTCAACTGCACAAGTGACGAGAGGATAGGCGGGGAAGCCATCTCGCCTGACAGTCCACAAGCCGGGCAGGGGGCCATCGTGTTCTCGACCGTCTCAAAAGGCATCACCCGTGCCGGGTCCACAGGGGCCGACGCCGCCGAGGTGCTGAATAAGAACTTTGTGGTGTTTGGCTACAAGACTGTTAGTAGTAATCCTCAAACCGTACTTGATAACTATCAGGTTAATTGGGTAACCAATACTGCCGGGACCACCGAGTCTAACTCTGCCAATTGGGAGTATGTGGGGTACAGGAATCTGCCTTTCGGTACTACCACGACTTCTGGGGGAATATTAAATACGCATGGTGTCGCTAAAAATGCTACTGGTTCTTCAACCAACGTAGAACAGTCCATTAAGTATTGGGACTTCAGTGCTAGTCAATATGATTTTTTTGCTTATTCTTTAGGTGCAGGCGAAGCAGATAATGATGATGCTGATAGTGATCCCCAGTATGCCAAAGCATCGGCTCTTTCGAATTCTACCTATACTTTGGAAGGAAACGCAGCACAACTTGGGGCGTGTTATATCTCTAACAAGAAAACTGTAACACCTGCACTTAACGCAACACAGGTTGACCTCGAGTTCCGCTCTTTCCTGACTAAGATTCAGTTGGGATTCTACGAGACCATTCCCGGTTATTCTGTGAAGGACGTTAAGTTCTATCCTTCTGCCTCAGGTTCTTCTTCTACAACTCCGAGCCTTTATACTGAAAGCGAAGTTCTGCCTAATGGTGGTAAGTACACTGTTACTTTTGATGCGAACGGCAAGCCGCAACTTGCATTAGCAGCAAGTGATCCAACTCCAACAAAAAATATTTCCAAAATAAATTTCAATGCAACTCTGACCAATTATGCACAGAAAGATTACAACGAGGATGAAGCTAACTATCTTGGTCGAGCCTCTAATGCTGCAACTTTAACAGATATTGTTAATGTTCTTCCTAACCCCAGTAATGCGAGTGCTCTGAACCTCAAGATGGATTTCACCCTTGTGTCACGTGACGGTACTGGCGAAACGATAAATATGACTGGTGCCACTGCTGTGATCCCTGCAGTTTATGCTCAATGGAAGCCTAACTACAAGTACACATACATCTTTAAGATCAGCGACAATACGAATGTACAATCAGGACCAATTACAGGTTTCTATCCCATCACGTTTGATGCTGTCGTCGCCGATGCTCAGGACGGTTCTCAGGAGACCATCACCACGGTGGCTGAACCCAGTATCACGACATATGCCAAAGCATCTGCTGTGCTGATAAATAACGAATACTTGACAGGCAGCAATATCTATGTCGTGGTAGAAGATGCTACTGCTAATCTGAATCCTCTGGTTCTGACTGATGCTAACGCCAAACTATACACCGCAACTGTAGAGGCTGGCGCTGTTCAGGGTATCACCGAAGAGACCGTTGCTAATGCTTTGACAAATGGAACAGAATCTCCCACGGGTACATGGACAGTCACCGAAGCTAACGGTAAGAAGCTTGTTGTAACAACTGCATCAGACCTGATGACTGCTGTTACAGAAATTTCTGTTGCTGATTCACCCACAGGTGTTGCCATCACCGTCAATGCTGCAACGTTCAAACCTACAAATGCTGGTACTTATGTATTCGAGTACACAGACAGTTTTAACGCCAAACACTACAAGATCATCAAGGTGGTGGCAGGATCTTGACAGATCTCTGCTATATATTATAAAATAAGGTTCGCGTGTGTGCGCATGGCTCTTTTGAGCATCGGTCATTGACTTACTGACACCCCCTCTTCTGAAGAAAAATCCAAAAACAGTTGCTGTTTTCGCAGAAATGTCGTAACTTTGCACTAATAAAGGGGACTGGCATGAATGTGTTGGTTCGTATTTCTGATGAAGGATAGGGTGTAGAAGAAGTCAAGAATTAGAGAATTAAAGAATTAAATAATTAAATAATTAGAAAATTAGAGAAGTAATATAATAATGAAGTACCCGATAGGCATACAGAGTTTTGAGACCCTCCGCAGAGACGGCTACGTCTATGTGGACAAGACCGACTTGGTTTACAAGCTGGCCCAAGGTCACATATACTTCCTGGCCCGCCCGCGCCGCTTAGGCTTACGAGGCAGACCATCGCCCTGTATATTGTATCGGTGCCTCGTTCAGTAGTAAGACCGGCACTATCGAGGATTGGAAGGTCGTAAAGATTTCGTGTAATTCGTGAAATTCGTGGTGAGATAAATATAATAAATGTACGCGTGAAAAAATGAGAAAGACGGACATAGACATACGACGTAGGATAGCAGACCTGATGAGGCTTGCGGTTGTCCTGATGTTGTCGGCATGGACCATGCTGGCCGTCGTGTCGTGCGGCAGCGGCGGGAGTGACGAGCCCGGCACGCCGACGCCTGGCACGTCCACGCCTACGCCGATCGTCTTTTCCGCCCAGCAGCCTGAGGATACACAGATTACCCGTGCCGCCACGCCGCTACAAGACCTTGATATCAAGACCTTTAAGGTGTGGGCCAATAAGAGTATGAAATACGCCAACGGCACCTACAGCGGTGAACAGACCGTCATCTCCGACTGTACCGTCAATTATATAGAGAATTCGGCTGGCACCTCTACCACCAACACCCACGGCTGGGAGTACGTGAACCAGCAGCCCGAGGGCTCTACAGAGCAGAGCATCAAGTACTGGGACTGGAGCGCCAAGGCTTACCGCTTCTTCGGCGTGACACAGGCGAAAGTGCAAGACGCTATTGCATGGACAGAGAATAGTCCCTCTTTCTCGGCCACTGTCGATGCCACCACTCAGGCTGGTATAGATGCCGCTCCTTACTTCAGCCACCTCTGGTTCAGCAACGGTAACACCACCCAGAATCAGAAGCCCTTCGGCAAGGTCGTGCAACTGGAGTTCCTGAAACCCTTCGCCCGGGTACGCTTCATATTCGTCACAGGCAACCCGGAGATGTCGGTTGCCGACCTGTACCTGACAAACGCGAAGTTCAGGCCGGCCTCAGCATCAGATGGACAAAAGACGATTGCTGTCAAGGGCACGTTCACCGTGACCTATCCTGCCAGCGGCTCTGCGGAGGAATGGTCTGTCTCGGCTACAAACGATGACAAGATTGAGGCACTCACGCATGATTACTACGAGACGCCCAATGACGCCGGTGCCAGATACTGGTACACGCTGTTGCCGGCCAAGAACCAGGGCCCCTACAAGCTCTCTCTCTCTGTGAGTGGCGAAGATAAACCCTGCTATGTGCCCGCCGAGTTCATGGAGTGGCTGCCTGGCTTCAGCTATACCTATATCTTTAAGGTGAGTGAGGAAGGCGGCGTAGAGTTCGGCGGGGTGTACACTGCCTATACCGACTGGATGACGGGCAAGGAAGTAGATTATTCAATATATAACTGGTGATAAAGAGGTGAAAAGTGAAAAGGTCATAGTAAGCTGGTTGATGCTGTCGGCAGTGCTGCTGACGGTGGGCTGTTCCGACGACAGTGACGAGCGCACAGCCAGTGGCTCGTCTGCGTCGATAGAGTTGGTGCCCTATGCGTCTTCCTATACCGAGGTTGACCCCCTTTTCGGTGCCACCCGTGGTGAAAACACCTGGATCCCGTCGGGATATTTGCCTTATTCCCAGCTGACCGGGGTCAGCGGCGTGCTGGTGCCTAACGATCAAGCTCAGATAAGCGTCTATTTCACCCAGGATGGTCAGGAACCGCTTCCCCGCAGGTTCCAGCATCCCTCGAAGTGGCGCATCGACCAGGAGGTTGAGAGTGCTGGTGATTACTATCTTTACGGCTTCGTGCCCTCATCTGCCGCCATCCCGAACATCGCTCCGAACAATACCTACTCCAATGGCGCTGAATTGACGCTGAGAGGCCTGAACAGTGTGATGACCCAGGACTTGTGCGTCGTCGTCGGTGCTAAGCATGGTTCCATAGTAGAAGAAGATCCTGTTCCGGCTGTTTCTCCCATGCAAACAGGCGACTTCCTTTGTCATATCAACGCCGGTGAGCAGAAAAACTACGTATTCCTGCTCTTCGACCACCTGTATGCTGCCCTACGCTTCCGTTTCCGTGTTGCCGATAAATATGCCGACCTGCGTACCATCAAACTGAAGAAACTCGAATTGTTGGCATTCCAGGATGAGGCCTGCTTACATCGGATGAGTCAGAAAGTGCAGACCACCGTCACCCTTCGCAAGACCAATGGTACATCACCGATTGTGAGTGTCAGCAATTTCATTACCGATAATACCACTACCGGTGGATCCGATCCTATGGATTGGGCTGTCATCTACGACAACGAGTCAGAACCCATAACACTGCCCTCTGGCAGTACATATACCGACAACATCGGCTTTGTGCCCAAGACCAGCAGCTTCTACCTGCTGCGAAGCACCTACGACGTGTATGACAAGCAAAACAATCTCGTCCGCGAGGACTGCGTGGCCGAGAACAAGATAGACCCACGCAAGCAGTTCCTCAAGGAACAGTTGGATCGTGGATATATGTATACCCTGAAGTTTACTGTCAACCCCACATATCTCTATGTGCTCTCTGAGCCTGACCTGGACAACCCGACGATGGTCTTGGAGTGAAAAAGTGAAAAGGTGAAAAAGTGAAAAGAAAAGATATCATAGTAAGTGTATTGATGCTCCTGACCGCTGAGGCGGCTCAGGCGCAGATTAACATTTCTGGAAAAGTGTTCGGCGGTGCCCGTCAGGCCAATGTCGGAGGCCACACCTATGTGAATATCAGTGCCCAGAAACATGATGTCATCATCAATGCCGTCTATGGCGGTAATGATATCGCCGGCACCATCGGCTCGTCCACAAAGCCCTCTGGCGTGGATGACGGCAATCACATCGACGGATTAGGCAGCTACAATTCTTTCGTCCGTACCGACAAGGAGGCCATGGGTAAGCATCTTTTCATCGGTCAGCTCTTCGGCGGCGGCTATGGTAACTATACGTATGACAATCCAGACAATGGTAAATTCGATGTGACAGTCCCGAATATGAAGGTTTGGGATGAAAATGAAAGTAATTTTAAAACACAATCGATAACTTTTCAGGCCGTCTTCAAGCCCGAACTGGCCAAGGCCTATGTCGACCTCCACGGTGGTACATTCGGCTATGTGTATGGTGGCGGCGACAACGTGACGGTGACGGCGAATACCCAGATCTGCATCAACAACGAGAGCGAGCGCACAACCAGTATCAAGGACAAGGTGATGAAGGATGGTTCCGGCAATCCTTTGGAACTGGAGCCCATATTCGCTGGCGAGGCGACGCTCAGTCCTGACGCGTCGACCGATTTTATGGGCTGCTTCGTGCCCACCGGCATCAAGTCAGTCCGTCTGCGCAGCACCTACGACGTATATGACAAGAAGGACAATCTCATCCGCGAGGGTTGTAAGGCGGAGAACGCCATCAGCCTGGAAAGCGTCTTCGGCACCAGCACTCCGATGCAGCGCGGCCATCGCAGAACCGTCACCCTGAAGGTGGATCCGACATACCTCTACATGCTCTCCGAACCGGATCTTGACAATCCGACGGTAAAAGTTGCTAATTGAATATATTAATATGTACGTGTACTTATATTATAGTCTGAAAGATACGAAACTGATTCGGCTGCTGTTACTTCTCGTAATGCTGAGCGGTCTGTGGCCGTCGGCCATTGTCCGAGCACAGATAGTCATCGGCGGCAACGTCTACGGAGGCGGCAACGCCGGCGACATGACGGGCAGCACCAGTGTCACCGTCCGTGCCGGCGACATCAGCGGCAGCGTCTATGGCGGCGCCCGCCAGGCCAATGTCGGCGGCCACACCTTCGTGAATATCGACGGCGAGCACATGAGCGGCGACATCCTCGTCAACCATGTCTATGGCGGAAATGATATTTCGGGAAAGATTGGTGAGCAAATTCAAACCACAGATGCTATCCCGACGGAACTGACAGAGGCAGCAGCCAATGGCATCACTCCTGCCGCAGGTGAAGAGAATGCCGGCAATAACACGAAGCAATACAACGCCTTCGTGCTCACCACCCCCGAAAGGACAACGGGCTCGGGAGAAGGAACTCAGCCCTACGGCATCTTCATCGGCCAACTCTTCGGCGGTGGAAATGGCGACTATCAGTACGAACAACAGACTACCACCACAGGTGAGGGAACTGAGGCTGTCAGCACAACAACCTATATAGCCAAGGATAAAGATAATAATATAGTTGCGGAAAGCCAAAATCAATTCTCCTCGCCCGAACTCTCCAAGACCTATCTGGAACTGCGCGGCGGCACCTTTGGCTACGTCTATGGCGGCGGCAACAATGCCACGGTGACCTCTGCCACCGACATCTGCATCGACAACAGCAGTAAGGTGACCACGGAATCAAACGGCGTCTATTTCAACTTCAAGGATGACGACCACCCCAACGGCGTGACCCCCATTTCTGGTGTCAGCAGCGATATTAACAATCCTAACGACGAGCGCCTGATGGCCATGGGCATCAACCTCTCCACCTATACCGACAAGTTCCACTTCCTCCGCGTCTTCGGCGGCAACAACAAGGCCGACATGCACATACGCCCCACCTGGCATCTGAAGCAGGGCAGCATCGTCAACCTCTACAGCGGTGGCAACGAGGGCCGTATGACGAGCAGCGACGGCCTGTTGCTCGAGATCGGCAAGAAGAAGTCCGACGGCACGATAGAGACTTCGGATATCATAGTAGAGAATATGTATGGCGGATGCCGCAAGTCCGACGTGTATCCCACCACCGACGCCACCGGCTCGACACCTGTGTCGACAGTGCTTAATATCACCGGCTATAATTTCCCCCAAAACCTGGCAGCACGAGTACTTGTGCGCAGCGGTAAGATCACAAACGTGTATGGCGGCAACGATATTTCCGGAAAGGTGTATTTCGGCAATGCCGTCGGCGTGTATACCTCCATCAGCGGCAACATCTACGGCGGCGGCAACGGTTCGTATGCCTATACCGACAATGCGGCCCTGAAAGACGACATCATCTGGGGCGATTTCTACTATAACCCCACAGAGATTCTCAGTAACGCCGGATTGACAGGCATAGCAGACAAACTGAAGTCGGTAGAGGCCCTCAACCTCATCCGACCCAACGCCGAGCAGGTGTCCATCCGTGTGGCGGGCACCGATGCCGCTCACCCCACCATCATCGGCGGCAGCATCTTCGTGGGTGGCAACAGTGCCACGCTGAAGCCCAAGGAGGGTGTCGTCAACCCCAAGGCGGAACTGAAGATTGGGTCGCATGTTATAGCCGACCAGGTGTTCCTGGGCAACAATGGCGAGGGCATGATTGATGCCTCTGCCAACGGTGTGCTTGCGAAGTATGCCGGACAGGTGACCAACGACCAAAAGGCAAGTGTGGATTTCAGTTCATTGAAGATTACCACAGACGGTACCGGACTTACAGATCCCGACGTCTTTGCCAAATACATGGATGGCTGCGCCATGAGCCTCGTGCCCAGCGTGGTGTTCGACAACACAAAGAATGACGACCCCGCCGATTATGAGGGCTACTCAACCTATATAGGCTCCCTCTACTGCGGTGGCAACGTGGGTAGCATGAAAAGGGATGGCAAGGAAGCGATCAATTTCAACCATAAGGTCATTATCTATGATAAGTTGGTGGGTGGCTGCAACAGCGCTTATGTGCCTCGCACATCGTACAACGCTGAATACGACGGTGGCCTGCTCGGTAGTGCTGACAGTAACGGCGACAAGTTGGAACTCAACCTCTCGGGTCTGAGAATCATGCCGAAGCGCTGGAAGATGAAGATCGTGAACGATAAGGAGGAATATGATTTGGACGACAATGGAAACCGGCAGTTGGAGTGGAACACTTGGATAGGTGATACTAAGAGCACTGCAAATGCCACAACGGGAACCGCCTCTGACGATGACAAGAACCGTCGCTTCAAGGGAGGTAACATCTACGGCGGTTGCTATACCAGCGGTCACATAGAGGGTAACGTTATCATCAACATCAACAGTTCGATTGTAGAGCGTGGAAAGAGCGTCCTGGCTGAAGGCGAGGCAGACCACGGCGTGTTTGACAGTGTGAAAGAGGACGAGATAGGCGAGGCTATCCTGTATAACAACACGGGTTACAACATCACCAAGCGTCGCAGTGGTGTCATACTCGACGAGCAGGGAATGGACGTGTTAGGTTCCGCCCTGAATGTGTTCGGTGGCGGAAAGGGTAAGGGCACCGAAATTTGGGGCTCGACCACCATCAACGTGAATGAAGGCTATGCCTTCCAGATTTTCGGTGGCAGTGAGGAAGGAGCCATCGGCAAGGGCACCCGCAACGCAAATCATGAACTGGTATATGATACGGAGAATGCCTATGACGCTCAGTATAGCACCACCATCAACCTCCACGGTACGCTGGCAGGTCATTCGCGCCATGCTGACGACCCGAACGCAACGCACGAGATGGCGGAGGCAGAGTTTATCTATGGCGGCGGCTTCGAGGGGCTCGTCTGCGGCGACACGCACATCAACCTGGGCAATGGCCGCATCTTCAACTCCTTCGCCGGCTCCTGCAATGCCGACATACTGGGACACACCGAGACCTACGTGGGACAGTGGACTGACAAGAGTGGCACTACCGTGAACGGCTTCCCCTGGATTCGCGACCACATCTATGGCGGCAACGACTTAGGCGGATCCATTAAGGGTAATGCCGATTTCACGGGTCGCATCCGTGATGAGGTCAAGAGTATGGTGCATGGTGAGAACAAGCCCAAGGCCACGACGTACATGGAATACACCCAGGGCCGGGTGAAAAATATCCTTGGCGGCTGCTACGGAAACTATGACTATTCGGACACGAAATATAGTTCACGCATCGCCAACACAGGAAAGCCCTATCTGCACAACGCGTTCGTCAATTTCCGCCCTGTTGCCAACGCCCAAAGTGAAGTAGCCAAGATCTTCGGTGCCGGCGAGGGTTATGCCGACGACCGTGACGGCGACAAGTCGCAGGATCACAGCTATGTGCTGGTTGACATCCCCGAAGGTATCGAAACGTTCAAAACGACAGAAGTGTTCGGTGCCGGTGCTTACGACGGACTCGGCATGCGCTATACGGCTGCGGAGACCTTCCAGAAAGCCGAAGCGGCTACTGAGACCACCCCAGCGAAAGAGGCCTTCGACCCCATTGAGGCCTCTGCCGTCATCGACCTGATGCGAGGGAGAATTAGCGCCGCTTACGGTGGCAGCCTCGACGAGGGCGTCACCCGTCGCACCATGGTGAATGTGCCGTCGGGTTCTACCATCAAGATCAACAACATCTTCGGTGGTGCCTACGGCAATCATATCCTTCCGCCATGCGATGTCTATGAAGCGAACGTGAACTACCGCAGCGGCAATGCTCGTGTGAACGGCGGCATCTATGGTGGCAACAACCACGTGCGCCGCACCATCTACGCCACAGTGAATATTTCCGTGCCCGTCCTCAAGGAGAACGGCTATAATGGCATAGTCTATGGTGCCGGCAAGGGCTTGGAAACCTGGGCGGAATATACCGAGGTGAACCTCGAGTCGGGGGCGAATGTCTATGAGGCCTATGGTGGCAGCGAGATGGGCAATGTGCTCAATGCAGAGAGCGTGGAGGCTTATATGAATACCTATAAAAACCAGCCGGCTGATAAGTTGTTGACAGAAGACGAGACGGAATGGAATGATGCCGACAGATGGGAAGGCGGTACCCCTGGCGGTACCCTCAAGGAAGCATATCAGGATAAATGGAAGACCGTTTGGAAGACCGCCTGGACTATAGGTGACTATTATATCCCAAGCGATGACTACGACGACTACGTAGATAATCAATACACCAACCTCCAGAATGCTGCATTTGTCAGAACTGCCGAGATGGATGACCGCGACTATACGGGCTATTTGGCGGAAGATAAAGCCAAGCGGCAATATCGGTACAACACCAATGTCATCATCAACGAGGGTGCCACCGTGGGCGGCTATGTCTATGGCGGCGGATTAGGCGACAGCAAGCAGCCTCTGTCTGGCGGTATCTATGGCAGCACCTACGTGGCTGTGCTTGGCGGCACCGTGACCAAGGATGTCTATGCAGCGGGCACTTCGGGCAGCGTCTCTGATGTTTTCGGAGTCGATGCCTACAATAGTGAAAACAACACGAAGGGCTTCACGGCTAGTGCCAATGTCTATGTGAAGGGCGGCACGGTGCGTAATGTCTATGGTGGCGGCTGGGAAGGCCATGTGGGTCACCATGAGGGGGCTATCTCTGCCTCTACGTTAGGCGACCGCGATGGCGAGACCCATGTGGTCATTGGTGTCAGGGGCGACGATGGCTTCCTGACTGGTGCGCCGGCTGTCACCCGTAATGTCTATGGTGGCGGCGAGGGCGGCTCGGTCTATGGCAAGACTTACGTCACCGTCAACAACGGTCACATCGGCTATCGCTATGTGAACGGCGAATATATAGCGGAACTTGACGACAAAGAGCCTGGCGACAACGACCTCGACCAGGGCGGTAATGTCTTCGGTGGCGGATATGTGGTCAACAGTTATACCGATGCCTCCGACATCACTATGTGGGGCGGTCAGGTGCGTGGCTGTCTCTATGGCGGTGGCGAATTGGGACCGATAGGGCGTGGATCGACATTGGAGACGGCATCAACGGACAATGCCTTCATTAATGGGCCGGCCAAAATCTACAAGGGTGGCGAGGCGCATGTCACGCTCTATGGCGGTCATGTGATGCGGAACGTCTTCGGCGGCGGCCGTGGCTTCGACAACTGGAACGGCGACGGCACGATGTTTATGTCCAAAGAGGTGAGAGAGAGTCTCGACCTCAGTTCCAAGGGCTATGTCTTCGGCTCTACCGATGTACGCATCCGTGGCGGCGAGGTTGGCACCCATGCCGATGTGGCCCAAGGACTCGAAGTGGGCAACGTCTTCGGTGGTGGCAACCAGGGATTCGTCTATAGTGCTACGGGAACGAAGCATGGCGACCGTGGCTCGCAGGCTATACAGAATCTCGATAACGGACTGCCTACCGACGGCGGAGGCTATTATTATAAAACATGGTCTGAAAGCGGTGCTGGCAGAGAACTCAGTCTCGACTGTAATGTCGTGGTGGAGCCTTACTGTCGCGTGATAGCCGATGGCGGCATCAGCGGCTTTACGGTCTCTGACGACGGCACGGTCAAGTCTTCCTATGCCAAGGGCGAATATGTGCCAGTGGAGGCCCTCAACCAACTGCTGAACAAGGAATCTGATGCTGCTCGTTGGTCGAAGATTGACTACAAAACCGGCGTCACCATCCACAATGCCGTGTTTGCCGGCGGTAACGTAACAACGGGTAGCGACCAGATGTATGTGAACACCGGCACCGTCTTCGGCAACGTGACGGCGGCTCTGCGCGATGTCTATAACCGCGACCTCATCACCATCGGCACTGAGCACACGGGCGGTATCTATGGTGACGGAAACCTCACCATGGTGGATGGCTGGCGCGAGATACACATCGACAACTATGGCACCGATTACTACACCATGGAGACGGAAATCTCCAAATCAGACTATGAGGCGATGAGCGACCGCGAGCGTGCCTACTTTGTGCTCAACTATAAGACCAGTCAGACAATCCCAAGAGAGGGGAAAGAAGACCTTGCGGCCAACAAGCGCATGACCTTGGATGAAATCAAGGAAGCCTTCGACTTTGACAACTACCACAATGCGAACTATCCCGCAGCCTATAAGAACTACATTTCTGAAGACGGTACGCCCAATCCCGACTACTTCACGGAGATGGGCTTCTGCTCCATCTATGCCGGCCGACTGCTGAACACCATTCAGCGTTGTGACATGGCAGCCGTATGGGGCAGCCGCATCGTGCTGCAGGGTGCTCGCGACCGTGTGCCGGAGAAGGCCGACTACACCCGCTATACCCTGAACCGTGTGGGTGAACTGTCGCTCAACCAGCGCAAGGCTGAGAACGTCGGAGAGCCGGATAGCAACAAGAAGCACGGCAACTACTTCGGCATCTACAGCGTGGTGAACTACCTGGGCAATCTGACCAGCGACGTGCTCTTCACCCATGAGAAGATAACAGGCGAATACTCATCCGTACGTACCACCGACAACGCTAATTCGAATAATGCTGCCGATGGTACAACGACTTACTATGACTGGAAGTTGAATCATGCCGGCAAGGCCAACCGCAACAATGCCACCAGCCCCAACAAGGTGTGTCTGGCTTCGGGCGTCTATCTGGAACTGATCCGCGAGGAGAGCGAAAAGTCTGACAAGAGGGAGTGGGGCCTGATTACCGGTGTCGTCGAACTCGACCTTATCGACGTGAAGACGGGTCTGGGTGGCGGCTACGTGTATGCCCGCAACCAGCATGGCACAAAGACCTGGCACCGAGATTGGAGCAAGGTGAACCTCTCGCCCTACAACCTCGAGGCCCGCACCTACAAGCGCTTCACCTACACGGAGACACCAGAAAGCAATTTGAAGGAAATCGAGACCTCAGGCAACTTTGTTCACAACACGAAGCAGATTATCGACGACTGCTACCCCAACGCCAATGCGTATGTCAAGTCGCAGACGCTTTATTCTGAGGCCCACTACTGGTATATCAAGGGGCTTATCTACGTCTACGACCAGTATATCTCTGCCTACACTGGCTCTGCCAATGCCTATGCCGAGACTGTCAATATTCCGCTGACCATTGCGGCAGCCTCTCACGGCAGGATGACGCTGCGCGACGTGCAGCCAAACCGCTATGCCTACTACGACGATGACCACAAGCCGCTCGGCACGGAGGGTACGGTCATCGTAGGCGACATCACCTACCGCGCCGGCGATCCTATCGACTACTGGACTTATTCGACACTGAGTGACAAAGACCAGAACCACTTTGTGAAGAATGTCTATACCACCATCGCCGAGTGCCAGTTGGACGGCAAGACTTATCCTGAGGGTTCGGTATTCTTGCCTGAGGCCGTTGATGATCTGAGGGACGCTGCATCGAAGGAGATTGACGGAAAGACGGTGGCATTAGTCTATCATGTGGAGCAGCAGAAGGATGTGCCCTTCGACTACGTGTTCCGTGTGGCCAACAAGATCGGCCACGATGCCGGATTCGTACTGACCTACGATGTCAACAATCCGAGTGTCTGGAACAACTACTACACGCAAACCACCAACCCTTTGACTCATATAAATACAGAGGATTATGCCGCCCTGACTGACGAGGGAAAGGGCGCTTATACCGAAGGCCCCACCTACCATGCCGTCACCGCCGGTGTCTATGGCCAGCGTAACTATGAGAAGGGTGAGATCATCAGTGCCGGTGTCTATAATGCTTACCGGAGCATCGGTGCCGATCGTATTAGCCAACTGCCTGGTCAGGCTACCGCCGAACCTGCATACGTGATTACCTCAGAGTGGACGGGGACGAACGCGTCCGACACCGACCAGCACCTCTATGAGGGTACGCCAGTCTTCAAGAGCGACTATACCCCCGCAGTATGGGAAGCGATGCCGAAGTCGCAGGCCACGCTCTGCACCAGCACGCTGCAACTCTCCGAGACAGAATACGTCTATGCCGGCGACTTGCTCTCAACAGATAAATTGGCGGCTCTGAAGACGAGGCTGAAGAACGAGAACAGCGGCTGGACGGATGCCGACGTGGCAACGTACCTCAACAACTACCTCTCCGATGCCTACTACATCACTCAGCCCGGTAAATATGGCGGACGATACTATAATGCAGGCGAGGCCTACCGTGCACTCGATGCCTGGTGCTCGCTGTCGGAGAGCGACCGTGATAACTTCCGCTATAACTACGATGCACTCGACCTGCTCATCGACCCGACATTCGGCGGCACCTACGGCTTCAAGCCGCAGTACGACGGATATGTGCCTGTTACCACCCAGAGTCAGATAAACGGGAATAATGCCACTGAGCACTATGAAGGATGCACCCCGCTCAACCCGAACCTCTATTCGAAGACGCAGCCCATCGACTACGAGGCGGAGTTCAGTCCAACTGCCGCTCAGATACTAGAGTTAGGGACGTATTATGACGAAACGACGCATAAGTTGAAATATAAAGATGAAAACAAAGTTTCTGTCGAGATCAGCACAGGATATGATGCTCGCATCAAGAGTACTCGTTTCGAGGACATTCCCAACGAGCGTGCCCACTGGTCGCCGATTATCGTCACTGATCCCGGCACCTACTATGTGGTGAAGGAAGCCTTCATCAACGGCGACCTGCCATATACCGTAGGCCAGCAGATAGATGAAGCTCTCTACAACTCATTGTCACAAACCAACAAGGATAAGATTCGTCTGGTGGACATTCCTAATACTGAGGACTATGTTCAGTATAATTCAACGACGGGAAAATACGACCAGTTGTACTACTACTACTGCCGTGAGCCTTATACGATTGGCGAGAAGGGTGAAGGAAAAGGATTTACCAGTCTGACTAATCTGCAAGGCAAAACAGAGTATGTCGACAAGGATCCTGTTCCTGCCAACATCATTATTGATGAATCGAACTATAACAAACTAGTCAACCTGCAGAAGGGATTCATCATCCACGGTTCGGCACCGGAGGAGACAACCACCCTCTACGTGAGCCGCGAGACCGACATCTTCGACCTGCAGAAGGAGAAGATCATCACCGTCATCTATATGTATGAGTATCAGGAGAGCGACGAGAGCGGCAACAACATCACCCCTGTCTCGGAGCGACATATCGTGAACATCCACATCAACTTCGAGAGTGGAGCACCCGAGATTGGACCGCTCACGCCTCCGGGAGTGGTGCTGCCCGGCACGACCGTCGGCCTGAAATTGCCGAGGGTGGAGCCCGGCGCCTTCGAAATATCCAGTTCCGGATGGGAAATCTTCGACAATAAGGACAATGCCACCCTCCATGTCAACGGCCAGCCCTACCAGAACAATACCACACCGATGTACTGGTACCAGAACGGCTACTGGGTGGCCTACTATGCGCAGACCTATCTGGGCAAGACTTATTCGGAGCCCGTGCAGTTCACCGTGGCCAACTACCACGACCTGAAGAAGGTGATGGACGACAAGGAGCACCACTACTATATCGATCACAAGGATGTGGACCGCGAGCCGAAGATCTACATCAACGACTACAGCCAGGACGAGACGGGCGACAAGAACGGACTCGACCTGTTCCGCGACCTCATCGACCTGACGCATCATGTAGCCACGTATGATGATGACCATCATCCTATGGCCATCAGCGGCGGCAGGCTCGACGGCCATACGCCGCTTGAGAGGACTTCGACAACAGAAACCGAGAAGCCGATGCGCGGCGGAAAGTATCTGGACATCATCATGCACAGCAACCAAGACCATGCGGGTTCGGCGTGGACACCGATAGCCGATAACGAAGGTGAGTGCTTCAGCGGTACGTTGCACGGCGACGGCTACTATATCAGCGGCCTCAACAACTCGCTCTTCAACCACCTCTGCGGCGATGTCTATAACCTTGGCGTGATGGGCACGTTCACTGGAGCCGGTATCGCCGAGACGGGCGAGGGCTATGTGGAGAACTGCTGGATCAGCACTTCCAGCACGGAGGCCAAGACTTCGAAGCCGATATTCGGCAGTCCGACCATTACTTCGGGTGATGAAAGCCGTCCAATCCGCATCGTCAACAGTTACTATCTGGAGGATGATGACGCTGCCAACAAGTACACCAACCACAGTGGCACCTACGGCACTCCGACGCGTATGTCTGCCCAGAACTTCTACAACGGTACGGTGGCCTACGACCTGAACGGCTTCTACCTCTACAAGCGCTATAGCGACAAGATGGTTACTTCAGGCACGGATGACAATAAGTATGATTACTATACCATTGGCACCGACGGCAAATTGAACAAGACCACGGGCTACTATGGTGACTACGACAATCCCCGTGCTAAGTTGTGCTCTGCGCCATACGTGGAGGGCCGCTTCGCCGACGGCGACTTCCGCTATGCCGACGGTGAGATACCTGAGACGGAGGACGAGCGCGCCTATACGGATGAAAATGGCGAGAAGCACTTCTATCCTATCTGGCCCGACGACTATATCTTCTTCGGACAGGCGCTGACTTACGGCTATGATGAGACACGTGCGCATCAGGACGTGCCGTCGCACATCAACCGCTTCGACAACCGCGTGCTGACCGATGCCACCGGCAACCGCGTCTATCGTGCACCGGCCTACTTCCGCTCCTATGAGATGGATGTGGTACACTTCAACCCGTATGCCGTGTTTGTCAAGTCGAAGAAGGACGTGCCAGCTGCGAATTATGAGAAGTATAAGGCGTATGAGAACATGACAGCCGTCGATTTGACTGGCTACAACGACAGGAATTACGCTTATCTGGAGGGCTGGAACAAATGGTCGAAGACCTCACAGCTGACGCAGGATAGAAATGATGCAGGAAAGCTCTCTCAGAAGGACTTCTTCTTCCCGCCACTGCTCGACGATGGCGTCATCGAGGGCGGTCTCTCTGGCATCCATATTGCCGGACTGACGCAGAATATGCTGGTCTACACCAACGCTCCTGGCGGCACTGGTTCCAATGAGACACCCACTGCTTCTCAGAAGACGGCCAATGTGGTGAGCACCTACCTGCCTGATGCGTTATATGATGACCATGAGATGAATCCCACTTACCATACGGTGGAAGCATGGGACAGCTATGCCAATGCCCTCCACGGACACTGGGTGTACAAGACGGATGACGGCTACACCAGTAACCGTGACCACTTCTTAGTAGACAAGCAGGACTTCAACGCGCCGATGGCGTACACCTTCCAGGATGGTAAGCGTATGTGGTATCAGCGTGATCCTGCCAACAACGAGTATGTGGATCGCACAAAGGGCTGGTCGGCCATCAGCCTGCCGTTCTCCGCAGAGATCGTCACTACCGACACGAAGGGTGAGATTACCCACTTCTACAACGGCAGTTACGACATATTCCGCGGCGACAAGCCCCAGAAGGATGGCGACAACTCGAAGGTGGGGCACGAGTACTGGCTGCGTGAGTTCACTGGGGTAAAGACGGAGGGAGATCCCAGTATCACCACTGCCAACTTCGTGTATCCTGCTGAACAGGACGATGGCTCGGATATTCTGGACTCCAAGGAGGTGACCAACACCTTCCTATGGGACTATTACTATCGTGGACTCGGTCATCATCAGGAAGACGCTAACTCTGACCTGTACCAGAATTACGAGGATGACGCGTCGTTCAAGCAATACTATAGTGAGTCGCGCACTTATGAATCCTATCCGATGCTGACACATGCCCTGCCATACATTATCGGCTTCCCGGGTGCCACCTATTACGAGTTCGACCTCAGTGGTAAGTTCGCAGCCGCTACAACCGACAATGTCAAGCCGGTTCTGATTGGCAAACAGACCATCACGTTTGCCTCGCCTACGGGTACAACCATCAACGTGAGCGACGATGAGATTGCTGACGTGGTGGAGAATATCTCTACCATCAGTGGCTACACCTTCAAGCCCAGCTACCTGAATATGTCGTTCAATGCGGGTACAGACAACTATACGCTGAAGCCCGACAACGGCAGTGGCATCAGCAGTTTCGACAAGGTGCCTGCGTTGGGTGATGCTACGCCTGTCGCTGCCTTCCGTCCGTACTTCGTTAAGGCTGCCACTCAAAACCATACCCGCTCCATCATCTTCAGCAACGATCGGATGGAGGAACTGAAGGGCGTCGAGGAGCACGGCGACCCGACGAAGGAGGAACTCTCCGGTGGCCTGCACATCTGGAGCAGCAAGGGTAAGATCTTTGTGAAGTCAACCCTCCGCTACACCGTGGATCTGCGTGTGGTGACACCGGCAGGTGTAACCGTGGCAGCCTTCGCCGTGAAGCCGGATCATACGGTAGAGGTGCGTGCCGACTTCTCGGGCATGTACGTCGTCCATACCCTCGACGGCCGGTACATTAAGAAGCTGAGTGTGAGGAAATGACTTCAGAAACTGTCGTCAATCCTCAGGAGCACGTTGAGTTCTTGCTGCCGCTAAACTTTCATCGTCGAGTGCAAAGGCTGAATGGATGTAATATTTGTCAGTGCCATTATTGGCAATGAAGTCCACTTCGTATTGGATGTATTCCGTCTTGCCGTTGCGCATCTCACGGGCCTCCACCAAGCCGATATCGACAGCGTAGAACTTCCTGATGCTTTTAAAGTACTTATATGAAGTGGCCGCCGAATATCTATTCGGCGGCCACTTCTCGCAGTGACAGTGATAGTTGTTATTGCTGGCTGACCTTCACGTCGCTCACGGTGATGGTGCCACCGTAGTTGTTGATGCTCCAGCAGTTCTTCTGGATGCCGTAGATACGCTGGGTATAGGCACAGACATCATTGATATACATCGTCAGGACCGAGTTGTCGGTATAGATGTCGATGTTGTATGTGTTGTCTGCCGGGCGCTCGAACCAGTAGCCGTCGATGCCCTCGATGAATCCCTTGCCGGCAGCACCCTCCTGCTCGAAGTTCACCTTCCGGTGGTTTTCATCCTCAGGATTGACAACCATGGTGTAATACCTGTCGGAGTCTGTACCGCGGACGAAGGAGATGCCGAACTTATCCCAGTTGTTGCTGGTCTTCACGGTCAGCGAGATATGGTTGGCCGTCGCCAGTCTGCTGTAGAGGGCGTAGGCTCCGTCGCCACTGAGTGTACCGTTGTTGTATCCATTCGATTCCATGACTGTAGCGTTGACAGCCGTGCTGTATTTCGCTGCCAATGCCGGAACGGCGCCGAGAGTCAGTGTGCCGTCGGCGTGCTGAATCAGTTTGTGGCATACCAGTGCTCCGCTCCAGTTGGGCTCGTTACCGTCGCCGGCTCCTACGTTGATATTCTTCTCGTGGATGTCTGCACCCGAACGGAACGGGCACCATCCCCAGATGTAACGGTCCGTGCCGTCAGAGGCTGTCTTGCCGGCATAGAAAGCCCGGCTGTCGAGTACGCCCTCATGACCGTCGGCAGGCCATTTGGGACCGTCGTTGAAACAGTTCTTCAGTTCCTCATAGGTCGGAGCCACCATGTACTTCACCTTGCGGCTCCAACTGGTGCGGAAACTCTCGCTGTAGACCATATACCAGTAGTTGCCCATCTTGAAGATGTCGGGACATTCGAGCATACGGTCCCAGATCATCCTGAAGTGGCCTACGTGCTCCCAGTTGTTCATGTCGCCTGACTTGAATTCTGCAAAGACGGGGTCGCCGCCATTGACAGGATAGGTGGAGATGACCATGTGGTAGAGGTTGTCGTCGGCCATGAAGATCTGCGGATCGCGGAAGTCATTGGCAGAGTAGCCGTAGTCCGGGCCATTGAGCGTCCAGAGGTCGTCTTTAGTCCAGGTCTTGAAGTCGGTCGATGTGGCGCGCATCACTACTTCACGGTTTCTGCAGTTCCCGTTGTGACCGGTATAATAGATATAATAGGTGCCGTCTTTCTCATAGGCGCAGCCAGTACCGATGGCAGCATCCTGCTGATAGTCGTTGCTGCCGAAGGGCAGGATCTCGCCCAGCGACTCGTAGTTGGCTCCGTCCTTGGTGGTGACAGCCCAGATGGGGTGGAAGCGGAAGGTCATGTTGTTGATGAACTCCTGCAGATAGAGCACCTTGAAGTCGCCGGCCTTCTGGTCAAAGAATGGCATGGGGTCGCCGATGCGTCCTACAGCCGGTGTGTAATACGTGCCGAAGCCCTGGTCGTCTGTCGGGGCGAAGAATGTGGTCGTGCCGTTCCAGTCCTTAGCGGGGTCGCCGCTGAACGTGTCGTCGCTGCATGCCGTCAGCGCAGAGGCTGACAGCATGAGTGCGAATACTGAATATATCTTTGTCTTCATATTTCTTTTGATTTTTATTTGGTAAGATAATCAAATGCATTGAGTATTATCTGGCCCATGTTGTCGTGATAGTTCGATGTGTAAGGCGTGGGAGAGTTCCAGTCGAAGAGGCCTGAGCCGAGGCAGATGATACCACCCTTGCCGAACTCACCATCGGCGCCTTTCAGTTCCCACGACGACACGCTGTTGTCGCCACCGAGAGCACGTCCGCCGGTCTTGGCCTCGAAGGCATCCTTACCGCCCTGGTAGGTATCCCAGAATCCGTACTGCGACGTGGTGTTGCAGATCGTATATCCGTTATCCAGTGTGTAGACGGCATTGTCGGCGGCACCGGGATAGGTCTTCAGCCCGTTCCACAGCGGGTGAGTGATGTCGTAGGCATAGAAGTGCCAGGGGTCTTCACCCATCAGGTCGGAGCCTTCGCCGCCTCCGCCACCCCACACATTGTTGGGGTAGGCATCCTCAGGCATGGCACCCAGGGCGATGGCATAGTTGACGGCCGAACGTCCCAGCACGAAGCCCACGCCGCGCTGCCAGAGTTCCTTCATCTTCGGCAGTGCCGTCATCGCGCCGCTCTCTGCCTCTGCAAAACCGTTGTAGTTGCCGTATGAAGAGCAGTGACGGTGGAAGAATATCAGTCTGCACTTGTCGAGTGAGATGTTCCCGCTAGCGATGTCGCTCCATGAGGCGTAGGCGGCACTCTCTATGTTACCCGTGAGCCACTTGGCTGCAGCCTTCTCCTCATCGTTCAGCAGTTCGATGTTCTCTGCCTCGCCCACGAAGATGGCTACCGGGTCGGCTATCAGTGTGACGTACACCGTATAGACTGTGGTGGCGGTGTTGTCGGTCAGGGTGATCTGGAAAGGTTCCGTGAAGTTGGCCTTAGTACCGCTGGCAGGACTGCAGGTGGCATCCTCACTGCACTCCACCTCGAAGGCGGCATTGCTCAGGTCTATGCCGCTGTTGGCCATCACGCTGACCGTGATCGTCTTATCCTGCTGGTTGATGGCACCTTTCACTCCTTCCAGGATGAAGAGTGACATCAGTGCCTCGTCATTGCGCACGCTGACCTGATAGTCCATCACCAGGTCGCCGTTGGCGATATGCAGGGTCCGGTCTCCGTCGAAGTTGATGCGGTCGCCCACCTTCATGTTGGTCTGGGCACCGGGCGAGACCGTCAGGCTGGTGATCTCCATGTTGCTCTTCTGGTCAAAGTCGGCAGGCACCTTCACCTTCACCAGTCGTTTCTCTGTGCTGATAGTGGCCTCATACTGTCCGTTGAGCACGAACTTCTCCACGAGGCATGATCCGCTCACGTCGATACTGCCCGTATGGTCGTCGCTGCAGGAGGCAAGAAGTCCCCCTCCGACTCCCCCAAGGGGAAGGGCAGTCAGCAGATAAACTGCGAATTTGATGATATTTTGTTTCATACGAATTATTACTTTCTATTTATATTGACTTGTTGTGTATTCATTCCTTCCCTCCCTTCAAGGGGAGGGGTCGGGGAGGGGCCCTCCTACCACTGACCGCAGTTCTGCGTGTAGTGTCCGTTTGAGGCGGCCATCTGCTCGTAAGGCACGGGCAGATACTCGTTCTTGTTGGCCGTAAACTGCGATCCGCTCAGGAAGTTCATCTTCTCACTCTCCGTCGTATAGTACTTGTTGAGCACCGTAGCGGCATCACCCCAGCGTACCAGGTCGAAGAAGCGCTCACTCTCCATAGCCAGTTCCAGCCGGCGCTCCATCTTCACGATCTTCATCGCTTCTTCCTTGGAATACGTGCCGCTGTACTTGCCCACTGCATAGTGGACACCATATTTGTTGGGATAGTTCGATACGATACTGTTGGTAGCCATACCGGCGGCACGTTCGCGCACCTGGTTCACCAGGGCGATGGCTTCAGCAGTCTGTCCCAACTGTGCCAGCGCCTCGGCACGCATCAGCAGCACGTCGGCATAGCGGAAGACAATCCGGTTCATCGAACTGGCCCACTGCGAGTCGCACAGATACAGGTAACTGTCGGTCAGGGCAGGGTCTACGTTCTGCTTCAGCGATACGAAGTACCCGAAGGTACCGCCCGAACGGCTCCATGCATTGCTCTCTGCTATCATGAAACCGGTGTTGAACATATAGGGAGTGCCGGGCACGCCTACTGTGACGAACAGGCGGGGATCGACGGTCTGGCTGCTGCCCACGACATAGTCTACATCGGCAAAGTTGTCGAGCATAGGCAGTCCGTCGCTGTTGGTACGGTAAGCATCCACCAGATTGTGCGACGGCTTATAGAAATCGCAGCCAGAGTCGTGGACCTTGGGGATACAGGGTACAATCAGACGGTTTGAGAAGTTCAGGTTGCCGTACACGGTTCCGTCGTTCCTGGAGTACTGGATGGCCCACAGGCTCTCCTTGCCGTTCTCGTACTGCTCTTCAGGACGGAAATTGTTGTGCAGGTCTGATTCCAGGCCGTAGCCGTTGTAGAGAGAGGCATTCGTATATTCCACCACTTTCTGCAGGTCGGCATCGTTGATACCCGTCACCTGGTTGGTGTTGGCATCATCCTGACGATAGGCCTTATAGAGATACACCTTGGCCAGGAAAGCGGCACAGGCGGCCTTTGTGGGACGGCCCTTGTCTGCCTGCGTCACAGGCAGTACGGCGTAGGCATCCTCCAGGTCGTTGATGATCTGCTGCCAGCCCTCATCGTTGGTATATTCGGTGTTCGAGAGGTTGTTATAATCCTCTTCCTCCATGTTAGGCTTGTTCACAAACGGGATCTTCTTGAACAGGCGCTTCAGTTGGAAGTGGCCGTAAGCGCGCAGGAACTTCATCTCGGCCGTACGCTGCCGGATGGTGGCATTCTCCTGGTCGGCACTCGACAGGATATCGAGCGACAGCGATACACGCGACAGATAGTTATACATCTTGGTCCAGATCGAACTGAAGGGCCAGTCAGTAGTCATCACACCCGTACTCTTCTCTAAGCGGTGGAAGGGTTCACCGTCGGAGAAGTCTGAACCGCCCACGTAGGCATCGTCAGAGCGGACGTCATAGTTCCAGAGCGAGAACGAGGCGTTCATGTCCTCGATGGTCACCAGTCCGGCATAAGCCGAGATCAGCACATTGTCGATATATTCGGCGTTCTTCACCTCGTCCTGGGTCAGTGTTGCCTGCGGCACTTGCTCGTCAAGGAAGTTTGAGCAGGATATGAAGAGGAAGGTGGAAAGTGGAAAGAGGAAAGAGAAAAGTCTCACCGCTACCTTATTATATATATTAGTCATCATAAGTATCAATTATCTGTTTCAGTTATCAATTAGAATGAGACGTTGAGTCCGAAAGTAAGGTTGAGAGGGATAGGATAGTTGAATCCCGGGTTCTCAGGATCGGCACCGGTGAACTTGCCGCTCTTGATGGTCAGCAGGTTCTGGGCTGAGGCATAGAGGCGTATGCGGTCCAGGTGCAACTTGTCTGTCAGTTGCTTCGGCATGTTGTAACCCAGTTGGATGGTACGCAACTTGGCATACGACCCGTTCTCGATGAAGTAGGAAGACACGCGACCCTCGTTGTTGGTGTCCGAGGTGGTGAGCGCGGGTATGTCGCTGCCGGGGTTGGTCGGGCTCCAGGCATCCAGCACGCGGACGCCCTTGTTCAGATAGGGCACGTTGATGGCAGAGTTGGCCCAGAAGTCGGTCTGTGACTTATAGCCGCGACAGTCTACGTCGACACCCTGCACGCCTTGCCAGAACATCGTCATGTCCCAGTTCTTGTACTGCAGATAGATGTTGAGTCCCCAGGTAAAGGCGGGGGTGGGGTCATAGATCCAGTCCTGGTCGGCCTCGGTGATGATGCCGTCGCCGTTCAGGTCCTTATAGCGGATGCGCCCCAGGCCGGCTCCTTCCTGCACGGCGTGGTTGTCTATCTCCTCCTGACTCTTGAAGATGCCGTCGTAGATGTAGCCTACCTGCGAGAACATGGGGTGGCCGACAACGCTCTTGATGCCGTTGCCGCCGTACTTGCCGTTGGCGGCAACCGTCTCTGGCAACTTCGTGATCTCGTTCGTGTATTTACTCAGGTTGCCGTTGATGTCCCACGAGAAGCCGTTCTCCAGACTGTGGCGGTAGCCGATGCTCAGTTCCCAGCCGTTGTTCTTCACCTCACCGGCGTTGATCCACCGGCCGGAGCCCTCACCCATGGCACCGATGCCCTCCATGAAGAGCAGGATGTCGGTGGTCTTCTTGTTGAACCAGTCGAAACTTCCGTAGACCTCGTTCCCGAGAAGGGCGAAGTCGATACCGATGTTATGCTGCGTGGTGGTCTCCCACTTGATGTCGTCGTTGCCTCGCTGGTTGCGGACGTAGCCGTTCAGCAGGTCATAGCCGCCGTTCGTTCCGGCGATGTCGTAGGAGGAGCCAGCCTGTCCGCTG
>Ga0247611_10002125_pt1 | contig 33247 bp, 26 predicted proteins | sample 177DNAGHGhighgp2_FD_192422 | JGI IMG/M metagenome (GOLD analysis project Ga0247611, IMG submission 192422) | Sheep rumen microbial communities from Palmerston North, Manawatu-Wanganui, New Zealand - 1770 DNA GHGhigh gp2 | ecosystem: Host-associated > Mammals > Digestive system > Stomach > Rumen... | reverse complement strand
ACACTGCGCATCTTTTCCATTCTCCTGCTGCTCACTGCTGCGGAGCATGTGCATGCCAACGCCAATCTCACGGAGGCACAGCTCGACTCCATCGAGCGTGCCTGCGAGCGTGTCAGCGAAATGGAGACCGTCGTGGTCACCGGCACACGCACGCCGAAGCTCCTCAAGGAGACTCCCATCCTCACCCGCGTGCTCAGCGCTGACGACATACGCAAGGCCGATGCCACCAACATACAGGACCTGCTGCAGGCGGAAATGCCTGGCGTGGAGTTCACCTATGCAATGAATCAGCAGGTGAACATGAACATCTCGGGCTTTTCCGGTCAGAGTGTGCTCATCCTGGTGGACGGCGAACCGCTTGCCGGCGAGACGCTCGACAATATCGACTTCACACGCATCGCAATGACAGATGTGGAGCGCATCGAGATAGTGAAGGGTGCAGCATCGGCACTCTACGGCAGCAGTGCCATCGGCGGTGTCATCAACATCATCACCAAGCGTCCGAAAGACCCCTGGACCCTGCATCTCGACGGTCGCTACGGCCATCATAACGAGCAGCGCTACAATGTCTATCACGACCTCCGGCAGGGCATCTACTCCCACAGTATCGCCATCTCGCGCACCTCGTCGGACAACTATTCCCTGAGCGACCGCGACAGTCACGCCGCCACGCGCACCGTATCACAGGTCTATGGCGACCGGACGTGGATGGCAAAATACGGAGCCACAGTCGATGTGAAGCCCTCGCTGAAACTCTCCGCGCGTCTCGGTTATTTCCGCCGCACGGTGGAGCGCACACCCGACACACCCGAGCGTTATCACGACTACACGGGCGGCATACGGGGAGCATGGGACATCACATCCCGCGACCACATGGAACTCTCCTACTCTTTCGACCAGTACGACAAGTCAAAATACCAGCGCCTGGCCTCGCTTGACATACGCGACTACAGCAATGTGAAGAACAGTACGCGCCTGCTCTACAGTCACAATTTCTCCCGCGGCGACGTGCTCACCGTCGGTGCCGACTATCTCTACGACTATCTCATGAGCAATAATCTCGCTGCTCCCGTGCATCAGCAGAATTTCGATGCCTTTGCGCAGTACGACTGGAAGGTGACATCCGAATGGGGCATCGTGAGTGCTGTGCGCTACGACTACTTCTCCGAGGGCAGTCTCTCTCGCGTCACTCCCAAGGTGTCAGCCTGCTGGCGCTCCACACCGCGCTGCACCATGCGTCTGTCCTACGGTATGGGCTTCCGGGCCCCCACCCTTAAGGAGCTCTACAACGACTTCGATATGGCGGGCATCTGGATTGTGGAGGGCAACAAGAATCTGCGCCCCGAGAGCTCGCACAACATCAGTCTCTCCGGCGAATACCTCGCGCACGGTTGGGACTTCATCATCGCAGGTTTCTACAACCGCATCTACAACCACATCACCACTGGCGTACCGTATTACAAACCCGGCGACACGCGCCAGCTCTATCTCACCTACATCAATCTCGGCGACATGAACGTCTACGGTGCGGAGGTCACCGTCACCAAGCGCTGGGACTGCGGACTCGGCATAAAACTGGGCTACACCTACACCCACGAGGATATCTCCGGACGCAGCGCCACACCCTATATGCCGGCCCGTGCTCATTCCTTCACGGTGCGCACCGACTGGGATCGCCAGTTCAACCGCACGTGGGGCCTCAATGTGGCTCTCTCCGGCAAGACCTTCTCTGCCATCGACAATCTGGAGTACACCAATCTCTACGACATCTCGGCAGGCACTCATCCGGTGCACTATCCCGCCTATTCGATGTGGAAATTTCAGGCATCGGTACGCCTGCGCCAATGGTGTCAGATTCGGGCCACTGTGGACAATCTCTTCAACTACCGTCCCGACTACTACTATTACAACGCCCCCCTCACCACGGGCACCAGTTTCCTCGTCGGTCTCTCGCTGGATATTGACAAGATAAAGTGAGGGGTCAGTTCAGATAAGGTGCAAAGGCCCTGTTGTATTCCTCGCTGTCCGAAAGGCATCCGTTGACGACACATACTATCGTGATGTCGCCACGAAAACACAGCACCTCGTCAGCTGCCCTGAAGATATCCTGGTGAAACACATATTTGATTCCCTGCTTGTCTATCCACAGACGCGATATGAATTCATCGTCGCATCTTAGCGGAGCTTTGAACTGCAGATTCATGCGTGCAACGACGGCATCGACACCCTTCTCGTGCATCTGTGCAAAACTCAGTCCGCAATGCTTCAGGAAGAGATGTCTGGTGTGCTCTGTATAGTGCAGGTAGTTGGCGTTGTTGACAATACCCTCGATGTCGCATTCATAGTCGCGCACCTCCATACGGGTCTCAAAGATGTATTTTATCATAGTCTTCCACTTTTTCTTTTAATGTCAAAAACAGGTCTTCGTGATACAGCTACTCCGGTCGTTTCGGACTGGCAGTTCGGTTACTTCGGATCGGGAGTTCGGTCGTTTCGGATCAATTCCCATTCCCGCGGCGTGAAATCTGATGTATCGGGCTTCCACGAAGGGTCTGGCATATACCACCAGAACTGACTGAAATACTTCCGCAGCTTCTTATCCTTGAACACATATCCTCTGTTGGCGTACGGCAAGCTGGTGAGTATGCGGCAGTGCTCGCCCACCTTATCGGGTTCTATAATGTAACTGCCTGGCATATACCTGTCACTGCGATCGTAGAAAGTACCGAGTTTGTAGTCGTCATAGTGAAGCCTCTCTGCCGACTGTATCGTCATATCGCCCTTGGGTTTGAACCCCTCTGCGTGCCACTCCACCGTGCCGTCTCTCAGCGCCATCTCCACGAAGAGTTCGTCATACCACTTCGTCTTTTTCACCTTGCCCACTCCTTCTGTCACAGCGAATGCCGACTGTGCGAAGACGGAGTCCTCCACGAAAAAATGCTTTGCTGTCTGGAGAGCTTCGATGCGCAGCGTGAAGTCGTCTATCTGCCTGTTGGCCCATCGCATAGCGGGCAGAAGCCAGTACGGCACCTCGAAGGTGCGCCCCACCCCGTAGCTCATACGGTAGCGGTAGGTGTGGTGTATCGTGTTGCGTCCCTCCTGAAAGCGTGCCACGAAGTAGTATGCGTAGGCAAAGTCGATGAGACTGTCACGTGAGATGTCGTAGAGCAGGCTATTGTTGGGCAGTTCCTCTCCGTCGCGCATCTTTGTCTCGTCGTATGATTTCCAGCGTTTCAGATTGAGTGGTTGGAAGTCGCAGTCGGTGTGGAATTCCGATTTCACCACCGCGTTCATGTATGTCAGTTCCTCGCCGTTCATCTCCACCGTGAAGTCGCTGATATAGGGGTGTATGCCCTTCGGGTTGAATGCCACGTCGTCGTTGTAGGGTGCGCCGGCCTCGAAGCCCATCGTCACGGTCTTCTCCTTGCCGCTGTTTGTCAGCACGTACTGCACGTCCACTCTGGCATATCCGTCGTCGCACAGACTTATGGTGAGCACTTCCTTTGTGAGCGCGATGTCTGTTTCCTGTATAGGCACGAGGTGGTTTCCGTTCACGTAGAACACTCCGTCGTTGCACCGTCCGGCCACAGAGGCCATCATCACTGCCAAAATCAAAACTATTCTTTTCATATCTTTCAAAAATATCGGCAAAGATAGTGATTTTAGTTGACAAGTCGTTAGTAGACGAGTAGACAAGTTGGTAGTTTGGGGGATTTGGTGATTTTTTGAGGTTTTTGAAGGATTTTTATCGTTAAAGTTAGCGTTAAGGTCGATTCCTCTCAAAATATCCGTGTCGCATATGTCGCATGTGTCGCAACAGCAAGAAAGCCGCTGATTTTCAGCGGCTTCCCTTCTTACATCTTACTTCTTACATCATACATCTCTCACGGTTCCCCCAATCTTTCCTTGATGACTTCCAGCATTGCTGGTGTCAGAGGCTTGCGGTCGTAATACCCCTTTCGCTCTATTCGCTTCTTCAGCGGAAGGTGGTGTCCGAAATGGCGCTCCAGTTCCTTGTTGAAAAGCCTGCGTCTGTGACGCTCGGATAGTGAGTTGCCATAATATTCTGCGGCCAACTCCGTTAAGGAGTTTTTCTTTATCCGTTTCATGGCTCCACCTCCTTTTCCGGAATACGATATTTGCCATGAGCACATTCCTGCCAACCGTGTTCCTTAATAAACCTCTGTACGGTGCGAAAGCTCACATCCCTGAACACTTCACAGCTTTCTCTCAGCATTCTCACGTTCACTATTTCTCCGATGTGTGCATTCTCAAACTCATCAAGGGCATCACTTCGCTTTTTGTACATAACAGATTCTCCCATTGCCCGCTTGTAGGCTTCACGGATTCCCTCGCGCTGCGATTTGCTGTTTGCGTTCAGTTGCGTCTGTACGGCAACTGCGGCATCAATGGAGCGAAATATCCACCAGCGCGACACATCCATGATACGGTGCATCGTTTCAGCATACGCTCCGTCACGTTCGTTCTCGGACACATCCGCCAGTCCGTTGGCCACATACAGCAGATAGCATATTGCCTGTGCAAGTTCGTTGGCTCTGGAGCAGCAATCGGTGGTTATCTCACCGATTCGCGCCAACTCTCTCTTAATCTCCTTGCCGAATGTAATAATATCCGGTACGCAGAGAGCACGACGGACACGCTCTTCCTGCACGCTGAAATTATATTCCTCAATGGTGGGAGCGCTACCGTCACCATCTTTTGCGCCTTCATACACGCGCTCATCACTTTCTTCATCATAGTTTTCGTTATGGTTTCCGTTTTCCTTATATGTGTTATCAAATTTACGTAATCTGTTAGCCCCCTCAACGAGGATTTTCACCTGCTCTTTCGTCCACGACGGATCTTTGTATTCTCCTTCCGTATCTTCGTCCTTTGGCTCGCCCAGCATGACGACGGCTCCGCGTGAAAGCGTTCCGTCGCTGTCGCAATGGCGCAGCACTTTATACATCGGGTCTATCGTGCCCCCGATGTTGGCGCAAATTTTCATGGAGGAAACATAGAGGGTCTTTTCGGAGGTCTTGTAGAGGAAGGGTTCTCCCGTTCCGTCATAGGACTTTTTTATCATGTCAAGGATGATGGAGAAGTGTCGGCTGCCGATTTTTTTTGCAAGTTCACCGCACTCTGTACAAGATATATATATCGCACCTCCGTCATTAATCTGCATCTGTTCCATAAGCGCAAGGCCTGTCGGTATGCCGTCGAAGATGAACAGTTTCTCATTGGGCTTTGGTGTCTTCTTGCGCTCCTCTTCCGAGAGTTGCGAATATTCTCTGATACGCCTTGCTGCTGCATCTTTTTCTGCAATTTCCCTGCAGAGGAGAAGGTCTTCCAGCGAGCGCAGCACAGTACTCTTGCCGCATCCCGAGCCGCCCATCTGCCACGACAGTCCGCACATCCATCTCAGTTTTCTGCCCGCATAGAGCACACGTGTATTACTTCCGAGGAATGCCAGCATCGGGAATGTCAGCGTGAGAGCCTGGTGGGCACTCATGGGGTCAACACCTCCGAGGAGAGCTTCGGTGAAGGGGTCAAGCTGTTCGGGCAGCGGACACATTTCCTGCACCTCGCGTATCTTAAATTTCGTGAAGTTGACAAGTTCTTCCTCCTGACGCTTTTCATCCTCTGCTATTTCTCTCTCCTGCTCCACGGCAGCCGCAGCCCCTCTTATCGAGGGGCCGAGCGGCACCATGCTGTGCAACTTCTCGGTAGCGCTGTCGCGCGCCAGTCGTTCCAGTTCTTTACTTGCTGTTATCATCTGTGTCATACTCATGCTACTCCTACAAGTTTCAAGATGACTGACTGCACACAGTTTCCGCTGTTCAGGCGGCGCGATGTCGGAGTGACGCTGAGGCTCACCATATCGCCTACTCGCATACCCTCATTCTCGTCGATTTTCTCATCGTAGAGTTTCACAAAGGTTGTCCAGCTGCCCTGCAATTCCTCGTCACTTGATTTCACCCAGACGTTCTGCTGGCGGTGCTTTGTGTGGTCGGAAAACTCAATGTCCTGTATGGACTCTATATTCGTAATTTCACAAACTGCTATCATAATTGGTTAATGGTTAAAGGTTGCTTTCGCTGCGCTCAGCCTCATTGCTGGCGCAAAGAAAAAGGTTATAGATTTTCGACCTTTTTAAGGTCGTTTTTTTCACGGACTTCCCACGCCCTCTGTTCGCGTTTTTCCAGTGCGTCGTGTGCCTTTTGGGCTTTGGTCCATTGCTGGAGCATATTGTCCGACATCTCCAAGGTATTCATCTCGTTGCCGTCCTCCGCCAGCGAATCCGTTATGACTACCAGCGCACTGATGATATCGTGCTTGTCTTTCATACTTTGCACTGTGCCTGTAAGGTGAAGATGTACACCTCCGTCTTTTGTCACTCTCATGTACGACTTTCCGAAGCTCGACTGCATACGGAACACCACCTTCGACACGTTGCCAACGTAGGGTTGCAGAGTGCGCTTCTTGGTGACGACCACACGGTCTTTCCCGATTGTTACGTCAGCGCCTTTCACTTCCAGTTCCGGCAACTTACACCCCTTTTTCACCCTCATTATGATTGTCCCCTGCCGAGTGATACTCAGGTTTTCCAAATATTCCTGCGACAGCTGGATAATCCTATTAAATAGATTATTCGTTTTCATCGTGTTTGTAGTCATAGATTAGATTTTTCTCATACTCATTTTGATTCAGCGGACCCGCGAGACCTAAATATCTATTAATGAACAGCATTTCTGTCAGCTTTTCGTTTGCTATTGCATTTAGAACACTGATAAGGGAAACCTCAAAGCGATTGAAACGTATACGGATTTCAGTTTCCTCCACTTCGCTTTTCACGACATCGATAAAGATAGGTACTGTCCTCTTATCGGTCGTGTCAAATTGTGCCGCAGGATGAGGAACAGACAATGACGCCACGATGCAGTCTCTTTCAAGACTCGTTTGTGTCTCTCTTATATTTTCAAGTTGTACCATTTTGTTTTTACATTTTGCATTTAACATTTTACATTACCAGTTACGCAATCGGCCGAATTGCGGTGCAAAGGTATGGTAGAATAAAGTTTGGTAAAAAGAACTGTTATACCAAAATGTTAAAGTTGAAAATCATCCACAATTTTGCAAAGTTTCATTAGCAGATGACGTTGTTCGATACCCTTTCCCAAATACTTCCTGTATGGAGTATCTTTGTCTGTCTGTTCCAATATGGCATTATATTCAGAATCATTATAATACTCATATACTCCTTTCTCACGCAGCACGCCAATAATGCGCATTACACTATACTTGTCAAACTGTCGACATTTCCTCGCCTTTGTGCAAGGTGTCAGGAGCGTCACAAACTCATCATTTGACAGAATCTGTTCCCATAGACCGTCAACCATCGTATCGTATTTCTTGGAAACTAAGTTTCTGATGCGCGCCACATACGCACGCACTTCCAAAATCACCTGATCTTTGCTGACAATGCTATCTTTTGCTTCAACATATAGCCTTCCCTCCCGTACTGCTTCCAGTAGCGCTTCAACATCAAAGTCTTCAAAACGAACCCGTTTTAGCTTTCTCATACACCGTTTGATGTCTGAGATTTACTACATACAAAAAAGCCTCCGATGAAACGGAGGCCCTTCCTGACGAAAAAAAAATTATCTATTATTGTATATCACGGCATTGTTGCAGTGAGGAATGTGGCATTGCCGAAAATATACAAAACATTTTCGCATGCAGGAACGAGGATCGTTTCCCCTTGACGGATGCTTATGCCGTTTATATTTGCCTTTCCCCACAAGCAAACAACAATAACGAAGGAATCACACTGGAAATCTATCTGCTGAGCCACCTGTACCACCAAGCGATTAACGACAAAGTAAGGACAGTTGATTAGTTGCGAATTGGGTTTGGTGCTGTCATATGAGGTACGGTATTCCGGCCACACCTGATAGTCGATAGCTTCCTTGGCCTCATCAATATGCAGTTCACGAGGATTGCCGTGCACATCTTTTCTTCCAAAATCATACACTCGATAGGTGATGTCTGAAGTTTGTTGTATCTCTGCCAGAAAATTACCTGCCCCGATAGCATGCAGACGCCCCGCGGGGAGGAAATAAAGGTCGCCCTCATGGGCTTCGTGAGTAGCGATGACATCCTGCATGGGAGAACGGCCGTTCTGCGGTTCCGCCGTAGCCAGACGCTCGTAGTCATCGGGGGTGATGCTTTTGGACAGTCCTGCATAAATCTTGCTGCCGACATCACTCTTGATGACGTACCACATCTCTGTCTTACCGGAACATCCGTGACGTTCCATTGCCAGTTTGTCATCAGGATGAACCTGCACGGAAAGGTCCTGACGTGAATCGATAAATTTGACAAGCAACGGGAATTTATTGCCGAACTTCTTATAAATCTTCTGTCCTACAAGCAGACCTTTGTATTTGTCAATAAGTTCGATGAGGGTAAGACCTTCGTCAACATCATCGACAAGTCCCCTGTTTATGGCGACACTTTCATGTCCCGGCACTCCGCTGATTTCCCAGCTCTCCCCGATATTGGGCTGTGCGGTGTAAATACCCTTGAAGGGGGCTATCTGATAGCCGCCCCAAATTGTTGTTTTGAGATATGGTTGAAATTTATATGGTTTCATCTTATATTAGAATTTACGTTCCAAAATCTCCAGACACATGCGACCGTTGTGATACGGGCATTTCCAAAAACCGGCCTTGTCCTCATCATGGTTGATTGTGCCGTCAGGGCGACGGCTCCAATACCACTCTCCATTTTCGCGGTCAATCATATTCTTTTCTATATATTCCCAGCAGCGTGTCGCATGGTCAAGAGCTTCTAAGTCCCCAAAATGCTGGTATATATTTATCCATCCCACTACGTTCTCTGCCTGCACCCACCAATGCAGGTCATCGTCGACGGTTCCCGTGTCGAGGTTTGCCTCATGTATCATGGAGCCGTCGGCCCGTATCCCCTTCTCTGATGCTTTTGCCACAGTTTTTACCACTGGTTCTACACGTTTGAGTACGCCTTCATCGCCAAGCACAAGAGCGGCCTCGTGCATGAGCCATGAACATTCTATATCATGGCCGTAGCTTTCCAACCTACCTGCCCCACGTGTCCAGTCATTTTCAAAAAAGAGGTCTAGATGATGCGTCTCTGGATTCAGAATCTTTTCCGTGAAGATATCTATGAGATTGCGCAAAGCCGCCTCTACCCGGACAACCGTACCATAGGGAACTTCCGTCTGAAATCCCTGAAGCGTGCGAAAAAGATTAGCGTATGGTTCTATGATGTGCAGATGGGTATTCTGTGACTTAGGATAATTGGCATCATGTTCCGACAGGCGCATGTCGGATATCGGATGCCAGTCTCGCGTCATAGCCTCAACATACCCGTTGTGCATCTTGTCAAGAGCATGCTTTTCAATGCAGTCAAAGAGTTGTAATGCATAGTTCAAAGACTCTTTGTCACCCGTGGCACGTGCATACTCCGACAATCCGTATACCGCAAAACCTATGGCATAGAACTGTTTCTTTGTATCCTTAGGATTTCCCTGACAGTCAAGGCTCCAATACACCCCTCCATATTCGTGGTCTATGAAATGAGCGATAAAGTAGTCCTTGGCACGTGTTGCCATCTTGAGGTATGTCCCACGGCCCTGCACACGGTAGGCTGCAGAAAATGTCCACAATATCCTTGCATTCAGTATTGCACCCTTGTCTGCATCGGGATGCAGATTTCCGTAGCCATCCATGCGACCATAAAAACCGCCGTGAACTTCATCCTGCATATTGTCCGTCCAGAAACGCAGAATATTCTCCTCAAGCACCTCTCGTGCCACCTGTTTCAGTTGTTCTGTTGTCATTGTTTGCGCATTGCTTCTAATTCGTTTGATACCTCACGCATATTCTTTTCTGTCAGAGGATAGAACACAATGAGAACCACACTGATAGCAGAACCTAGTGCGGGCAGCAGAGAGAGGAACATACGGATGCCCTGTATGGTATCGGCATTCTGGACTGCATTAGCCTGAAATCCGAAAGCAGCCAAAAGCCATCCCGTTATAGCCGTACCAATAGCCCAACCGAACTTCTGACTCATGCTGCTGGAAGAGAAAATCAATCCTGTCGCCCTATTTCCGGTGGTCAACTCACTGTAGTCGGCACAGTCGGCATACATACTCCAAAGCAAGGGGAACACGCTTCCCGCACAGATACTGATAAGCACCTGTAAGATGAAAATGAGTGCAAGCTGTTCGCGTCCGATAAAATAGAAAACGATGCTGAGCACCGTGGCGATAATCATTGCCCACATGAAAGTCTGTCGCTTACCGATTCTGTTTGCTATGGGAGCTGCAGCCACCACACCGATGATATTGGAAGCCTGCCCTACAGCCAGATATAAACCGCTGAGAAGAAACGGAATACCGAGGAATGTGATGTTTCCGAAAGCCGTTTCGTCAACAAAGTATTTGAAGTAGTATACAGTAGCTCCGTCACGAATACTGTTAAACACCAAAGAGGCAATACCAGCTCCGAGGAGTATCCACCAAGGACGGTTGCACAACAGATCCAAAATGTCTGTCTTCAGAGGTGTCCGCTCCGCTTTCACAGGTTTAACACGTTCCTTTGTCAAAGCGAAACAACCAAAAAACAACAGAGTACAAGTTACAGCAAACACCACGACAGCCATCAGCCAACCGTTCTGCTGAATTTCTATGCTGGTATTACCTTTAGTAAACATCCCCACCACCGGCATAAATAGCAGAAGTGCTATAAAAGAACCGATATATGCAAACATCATGCGGAAAGTGGAAAGCACGTTACGGTCTTGGGAATGCGGACTCATCACACCCAACAGGGACGCGTACGGGACGTTGATAGCCGAATAGACCATCATCATAAGTGAATATGTGATGAATGCATACACGACCTTACCTGTCGTGTCAAACTGCGGTGTGTAGAACGTCAAAACTGCACAAAGGCCAAACGGTACGGCAAGGAAGAGCAAATAGGGACGGAACTTGCCCCAACGGCTTTCCGTACGGTCGGCCACCACACCCACAATAGGATCGAAGAGCGAATCCCACACACGTGTTACCAAGAACATTGTACCGACGACTGCTGCCGAAAGTCCGAACACGTCGGTATAGAATATCATCAGGTAGGCACCGAAAAGTTTCCAGAACATCGATGCAGACATATCTCCAAGACCATACCCTATTTTTTCGCTTAGCTTAACCATTGTTGTGTCTGTTTTTCCTGATCTGTTTTTTGATTGTCTCCACACTGGCGCTCGTTGTCAGTCCGTCTTCAGGAGTATTAATGCAGTAGTCCGTGAGCCGGTCCACGCTGCTCACCGCAACGTGCAGGCGGGTGTCGGCCGTGGCATAGTAAATCAGCACCCGGCCGTCATCGTCCTTAATCCAGCCGTTGGAGAAGGCCACGTTCATCACGTCACCCACATATTCGTCCCCTTCGGGAGCCAAAAAGTAGCCGCCCGGCTGTGCGATGACCTTCGTGGGATCATCGAGTGCCGTCATATACATGTACAGCACGTAGCGCAGGCCGTCGGCTGTTCCCCTCACGCCGTGGGCCAAATGGAGCCAGCCCTTCGGGGTCTTCAACGGATGCGGCCCTTCGCCGTTTTTCACCTCCATGACGGTGTGATAGTGACGGGGATTGATGATAATCTCCTCCTCCACCTCGGCATGAGTTATGTCTTCACACAGGCTCCAGCCTATGCCGCCGCCCGACCCGGTGTCGATGAAGCCGTCCTGTGGACGGGTGTAGAAGGCATACTTTCCGTCCACAAATTCGGGGTGCAGCACCACGTTGCGCTGCTGCGACTTCGACTTCAGGTCGTGCAGACGTTCCCACTTTTTCAAATCTTTTGTGCGTGCAATAGAGGCAGATGCAGTAGCAGCCGACAGGTTACCTACCTGTGTATCATCATGACGCTCTGCACAGAATACACCGTATATCCATCCGTCTTCATGCTGTGTGAGACGCATATCATACACATTGGTGGCAGGTACAAGCGTATCAGGCATAGTTACAGGTTCCGGCCAGAAACGGAAGTTGTCTATACCGTTGGGACTCTCAGCTACCGCAAAGAACGATTTCCTGTCGGCACCCTCAACACGACACACTAGCAGATAGCGTCCGTCAAGTTTTATGGCACCGGCATTAAGCACAGCATTCATCATAATACGCTGCATTAGGAACGGATTGTCTTTTTCCGAAAAATCATAGCGCCACTCCAGCGGTGTGTGGTCTGCAGTCAGGATAGGATATTTGAATTTTTCATAAATGCCATTCCCCCAAGGCAATGCTTCGTTGCTTCGGGTCAGCAGCTCCTCATGGTGCTGCCTCAAGGCCTTAATTTTATTCTCGAATACTGTCATAGTCTTTATCTATTGCGGGTGCAAAGGTACCCTTTTCTTTTATAATAAAATTACACTCACTTATCCATTCATGACACTTATCTTGTAATGTCCTTCAGCATCATAATATTTCCGTTGCGCAACATCTCATTAAAGTAAAGAGCATTCTTCTCTCCGGGAGCCGGACCGAAGAATTCATGCCTGCCGGCATTGCGCCACACAAGGAAGTAGCATATGGGAAATTTATCTATCTGCGGCTTCAGCACGCGTGTCCACCACGTGGGGTCGGGCAGATTTTTAAGCCCGCACTCCGTCAATGCCAATAGCTTTTTAGACTGTTCGGCTTTACTGGTCATCACACTCATATCTTCGTTCAGCTGACTGACAAACTCCTGCTCCGTGCCCCATTGGTAAGCATCCAGTCCCAAAAGGTCAACTCGTTCATCACCCGGATATGAATCGAAGTCAGAGGGTTTCAAACCCAGATTAGGACTCCAACTCCACACAAGATTATCAAAACCCTCGCTCAGCAGATAATCCTGTAACATACACCAAAGAGCATAATACTCCTTCGGCTTGCATTGTTTAGCTCCCCACCAGAACCAGCCTCCGTTGTTCTCATGCCATGGACGGAAAATAATGGGTACAAGCCGTCCCTCTCCGTCTTTGAGCGTAGCAAGGAAGGAACGTACGTTTTTCATCCACAGCAAAAACTTACGGTGCATGGTTCCACCTGGAAGAATACTATTCACCACCGTGGTGTCTCCGTTATCCCACGCCGTACCTCCTGTCAAAGGATTACGCGGATGCCACGATATAGTCACAATGCCGCCACGGGCCACGTGAGCAAGGAGTTCCTCACGCATTCGGGTAAAAGGCACGCTGTCCAGATTTTTTTCATCGCCCATTTCTATACCGCCCAAATCAAACCCCATCACTGCAGGATAGTCGCCGCAAGCTTCAAGGACATCGCTGCGTCCCTTCTCCCATGCCCAGGTGATACCATAGAAGGGGTCGTCCTGATGCCCGAACATATAGCCCTTGGCCTGCAGGCAGTTCAAGCGCTCAATAAGTTTTTGACGTGTCTGCGCTCCGGCTGTCAGCGAAAGCAGCATAGTGCAAATGATTATATAGAAATTTCCTTTCATTGTCTGTCGTTTATTTCAATTCGAAAACCCTTGATGCATAGTCTTCCCAAAGTGGCACTTCTATACCAACCGACATCAGGAACCTACCCGTGAACTGTTTGCCGCTAAGAGAGCATGGCTTTTGTCCTGTGCGCACATTCTTTTCCTCCATGGTATAGGTTTTGTCAGGATTGAGGCCATTCAGGAGGATACGGGGCAATGTCTGGCCGTAGTAGTTCTCTATCTTGTAAACAAACAGCACGCCCTGCTGCTGCGCCTCATCCACATACATGAGAGATGCTACACCCTTTTTGCTGTAGGGAGAAACTAGACGATAGAGCTCTCCTGTCTGAATGGTTTTACGTAAAATCTTATAATCCTTAAAACAGGCCGTACACTGATTACGCTCCTCGTCACTCATGTCTTTCGGTTGCAATTCAATACCCAGGCGACCGCTCATAGCTACATCGCAACGGAACTTTACGGGAATCACCCTTCCGCCGGTATTCCAATAGGGACAGTGATTGATATGTGCTGCCATAGCATTGGCGGGGAAGAAAAGCGATGTGCCCCATTGGATGAATACACGCTGCAGGGCATCGGTGTTGTCGCTAACCCAAAACTCGTCGAAGTAAGGTAACAGGCCATAGTTGGCACGACCACCGCCAGAAGCGCAGTCCTGAATGACCACATCGGGGTATTTGTCCCGAATGCGTCTCAGCACTTTCAACAGACCGAGATGATAGTCAATGTACATATTAGCCTGTTTCTCCTTCGGCAGGTATAGCGAACCGACATTCTGGATGGAAGCATTGGCATCCCATTTGATGTAGGCAATTTCCGGATATTCCGTCAGTAGTTTGTCCACAAGGTCGAAAGCAAAGTCCTGCACCTTCGGATTGGTCATGTCAAGCACCAATTGTGTACCACCGCGTCCAAGCTTCATTTCGCGCCCCTTTACCTGTAAAGCCCATTCCGGATGCTTCTCAAAAAGTTCGCTCTTGGTGTTTACTGCTTCGGGTTCTATCCAAATGCCGAATTTGATTCCGCGCTGTGCTGCTGCCTTTGTAAGAACTTTCAAGCCGCCAGGCAGTTTCTTCTTATCCACCACCCAGTCGCCCAAGGTCGAAGAATCATCATTCCGCTGATACTTGTCGCCAAACCACCCGTCATCCATGACAAACAATTCACCGCCGAAACCAGCTATGTCGTCCATCATCTGTATCATGCGTTCCTCGTTGATGTTGAAGTACAGGCCTTCCCATGAGTTTAGCAGGATATCGCCCGTCTGCATTCCACGATGCAGCATACCCTCCGTGCGGGCCCAGCGGTGGAAGTTGCGTGAAACGCCTCCCATGCCCAGTTCAGAATAACTGAGAGCCAGATGCGGTGTTTCAAACACCTGATTGGGTTCCAGTATGTACTGACTGGCCTGCGGATCTATACCGGCGTAAAGATGATGTTCATTCTTTGTTGTCGTGTTGATGCGTATCTCAAAATTGCCGCTCCAACAGAGTACGGCACCGATAGTACGCCCCCACCCTTCACGCGGTTCTCCATCAAGTGAAAGCATCACCTCGGGAGCGTCCAAATGTGCATTGCGCGCACCGTCGCTGTTACGTATGATTTTCAGTCCGCGCGTAAGCGGTTCTTGTGTCATATCTGCTTCAGAAGCCCAATCGCCATGCAGATGCGTGAGCCACACATCACCGCGACGCACAGTCAGATGACCGGAGTCGAATCGCTTCAATATGACGGCTTTCTTTTCCTGATGTACAATCTCTGTCCACGTCTCTATGATATCGACATTCTTATATGCCTTGTAAAACAGTTTTACCGTCACGGGCATTAGTTTGTCGCTCATCGTAAAGACGTATATCCTGGCATTTGTCTCTTCTCTCGACTCCACATTCTCAACCCTCAACTCCAAATTCTGATCCCCATTTGTATGCTCCACCTGAATGGCAGGTAGATGAATCATGTCCACCGTTCCGAAAGCGGGCAATGCAGGGAAATCAAAGTCATCGCCGGCATCTCGCAATTCCTGTATTGTGGCTACCTTAGCGCCATAATAAGCCATACGCAAGTCCTGTCCTTCCTTTGCATGGAGAAGCATCTGTGTGTTGGGGGTCTCAATAGTAACACTGCCGTTCCATGCCGCAACGGAAGCCGTGCTGCACAAGGCAACAGCCATCAGTGTCAGGATTTTCGTCATCATATTATTCATATATAATTTATTTCACATAAACTTTCTTCCCATTACGGATATAAAGGCCGTGAGCGGGCTGCTTCACTCGTACACCTCCCAACGTATACCACTCGTCTGCCTCATCCTCTTCCAAATCACCCTCAAGGTCATGAATTGCTGTGGGTTGAATGGGCTCACCGACCAAGGGTCTGGCGTTGGCCGCAGAAATGAGAGTGATATCGGTCAGTTCGAGCGAATTACCGTCAGGATAGGTAATATAAACACGTCGAAGCATTGCAACATCCTGAGGAATAGAAAGGTTCACTTGTGTGTTACCTGCTGCCGCTCCTGCAGAATATCCCATGAGCGTACCATCCTCAGTAGTGTATTCTATTTTCAGCGTCACAGGGAAGGTCACACTCTTATAGCTTACAATAATAAGAGTCTTGTCGGCATACTCCTCATCCGTAATCTCCCAACCGGCACGTCCCCAGCGTCTGGTTGTAGTCATATTGTGCGTATAAACATCGTAGAAGGCATTTTCTGTATAATTCATAACGTTGAGAGATATCTCTCCGCCTGTCCCGGATTCCGGTTTGTAAATAGCCACCTGCGTGGCGGCGAAACCGTCGCCTGAGAAACAGAATCCGCCTCGCAACTGTTCCACCATATCCTCCGTCAGACGGAATCCCGCAATATAAGGGAAGCTGCTGACATCATTGAGAGGTATGTCCGGTCCTACAGCCACAGAGGAAGCATCACGCAACACGATCTTAGGCCATTCCTGTTTGGGATCTCTCGCCGACACCGTAACGAAGAAGTATTCACCCGCCTCCAGGATGGCACCCCATTCTTTGTTCATTTCGCAGAAGTTGTTCCATGACACTTTTATGCCTTCTTCATCCTTAAAAATGGTTCGGGTCTCTCCATCCACCAAAGGCATCACCACAGGTTTTGTGCTCTCCTGATTGACAACAATCTCGTTTAGTACAAACGTGGAGGCTTCAGTAGGTTGCAACTGCACCTGATAAAGATTCTTGCTGTTATCAAGCGTAAAGTACAGTATCTGCTCGGCCTTGTCCATGATGATATCTGTACCCGATTGGTCTGTGTATTGCACGTAGCACTTCACCGCCATCTCACGATCGAAAGTTATGCGCAGTTCCTTACCGCTCACCTCTTCCCCACTCTCAACTGTCAACTGGACACCCGTCCAACCTTCTGTGGTGGTTACAGTATGCGTCTCTGCATCGTAGGTCACCTTATCACCCTGTGCCTCTACCTTGCTTAAATCTGCCACGCCGTTTTCATCGAACGTGTTCGATACCGGTTCGGGTTCCGGCTCGGGCTCTTCCTCCGGGTCAAGCTCCATGCTCTCAAAGATGATAGCGGTTGCTTCCTGGTTCTGAATGATAACCTTTTCAATCTTTTTTGTGTCGTCTATCTCCAGCATGTGCTTTTTCGTGGCTTCGCTGTCCATCATATCAACATCTCCACCGCCTACGTAGCCTACAAGTACTTTCAGCTTACTGTCATCGGTGGTCTTGATGACGAGTTTGCTGCCGCTGTAAGTAGAGTTCTCGCCTATCCACAACTGACCGCCGCTCCACGCATTGCTCACGGTGAGTGTGTGCGTTGTCGCATCGTAGCTGTTACCGTCATCAGCGGTGAAGTTGTCGAGACTGAATGCAGGCACCTCGGGCTCCGGTTCGGGTTCGGGCTCGGGTTCCGGCTCTGCATCCGCGCTCTTCAGCGTCACTTTGGTGATGACGCTGTTGTCGCCCTTATAGATGTAGATGTTCTCGCCACTGAGGGCTGTCAAGTCATCTCCAGTCAGAGTGATTTCAAATGTGTTTTGCCCGCCATTTACCCATGGCCATTGATTATTGAGCGATGGTATGGATGTCTCGCTCCAGCCGTTACCAGCTCCCTTGTAACAGATTTTAAAATTGGCTCCGCCCTCGGGCACAGTCAGATAGATGCATAGTATGTCACCGGCTTTGAAGGCAGCAATCGTCTCACTGTTGAGTTCTATGCCGTCGGAATAGGTGTCTTGCCATAGAGTGGTCTCCGTGGCGGAAACCGTCATGCCGGATAAAAGCAGCATGAGAACTGACAATATCTTTTTCATCTCTTTCATATGGATATGTGAGTACATTTATTTTTTCTCTAAACGGAAGTTTGCTAAACGGAAGTCAACATCCACCGTCTTGTATGGCTGGAAGCCGACATTCAAGGTTACACTGCCACCGGGCAGACCTTCGGGAGCCATTTCCTCCAACGGGCAACGCACCGTCAGCCATTGTCCGTGGGTATCTGTATCTGTCTCAGGATTCCAGCGGCAACTGTTATTCCAGTCTCCATTCCACGCAAACTCATAACCCTTGCTCAAGAGAGGATAACCGCTGGCAGTCATTACCTCAAACACAAAATAGTAGTCGACGACTGCCGATGCCGGCACGGATTCCCATGAAGGCCGGCTGCAACTGAGCTCCACCCACGACCATTCGCGCAATGTTCCGAAGAAATGCAGACAGGATACACCACCGTATATTTCTGCATTGGCATTACGGTCGGCCGGTCCTTGCACGGTTTTTGTAATATCCTCGAATATCAGGTCGTCTGTAGGACGGAAATGCACAATCTTCGTCTGCTGACCGCTCTCATCATTCCAGGTGAAGAGCAATTCGCTGTTATCGGGCGTACCGACAGGAATCAGCACCTTCATCGAGGTGTTGGTAACATCGCTGACCGTAAGTTGTGTGCCGTTGATGCTGACTGTGCCTTCCCCGCTGTCGAAACCGTAAATCTTGAAGTTGCGGCCATCCACTTCAACCATTTCTCCGGCATTTGCAAACTCATTACGTAATCCGTTGATGATAAGATGTGTTTCCACTTTCTGCTGTTTCTTCTGTATGCGGAAATTACCCATGCGGAAATCTGCATTGCAAGCAACATTCGGAGTAAACACCATCCCAAGAGAGAAGTCGTCTTTGGTGAAGGTGCTTCCGCTTTCCATGAATTTCTCAAGAGGAATACGGAAAGTCTGCCAATTGCCGTTGGTGTCGAGCAGTTTACCGTGCACAGGGTCGAATTCGTAGCGGATGCCGCTGTTTATGTTCAGCATCAGACCGTCGTCCGTACCGTCATAGAAAGAAGGCAGAGGGTGGTTGACAGAAGTAAGAAATTCAAAAGCCAACTCGTATTCGGAAATGTCTATACCGTTGAGTTGCGGCTCCAGTTCGTTGAATGCAGCCTCTATCCAACTCCATTGTTCCACATTGCCCGAGAGGTGAAGATGCGGACGTCCCAGCATACTGCGGGTGTCGGGCACATCCTCATCGTTCTCAAAACTGATATACTCCGCCGTCTTGGTGCATGCATTGGGCAAATCCTCAAAGAGGATGTATTCCGCCGGACGGAAAAATATTGTGCGCACCTGCTTGACGTGATCTCTGTCATACCAGGTCACTATCAGCTCACTGTTTTCGGCTGTGCCGTAAGGAATGGTGACACTCATGGATTCGTCGCTGACCTCGCTGACCGTCAGTTTGCGGCCGTCGAGCGTTATTGAGGCTTCGCCTCGCCCGAAACCGTACAAGTCGAAATAGGCTCCGTTCACCTTCGTTGTCTCACCGGCCACACAGAACTCGTTATAGAGACCTTCCAGACGCATCTCGGGGAGCAGCACAAGGAAATCGTACGCTCCAGTACCCTGCGGAGTGGTGTATTCTATCTTGTTTACCTGCTCCAGACTCACTTTCACAGGAATCTTCACTATTGTCTTGGTGCTTGTCGAATAGGCCTCGCTCAAGTCTGCTTCCACAGTATTGAAGAGTATCTTGCTGGCATGGTTTAGATTTGTGCCGATAAGGCATACCATCTGGCCCGGCTCTCCTTCTCTGATTTTTTTTGCGTATGCCGTATCTGTAATTTCATACACACCCGTTATCTGCGGTGCACCTGTATTGATAACCTCACCGGCTGGTATCCAGCCATCGTCCATGTCCACAACATCGTTGCACGCAACGAGCAGCGTGGCAAAGAGGATTCCCAGAATATATTGTATTTTCTTCATCTTGTCGTGAGTTTTATTCCTTGTGTTTTCTTTTGTCATTATCTCCATCCGGGATTGTTGCCCGTAATAGCCTGATTGATGTTTATCTCCTGCTCAGGAATGGGATACAGTTCATGCTTTCCGGCCTGACGACTTTTGGAGATACCTCCGTCATCGGTGCCATAACCCTCTGCCAGATTGAATCCCTTGTTCATGGCATCAACATAGATACCCCAACGGATGAGGTCCCAGCGACGGTCTGCCTCACAGGCCAATTCCTTGGCACGCTCTTCTATGATGGCCGTGCGCATGGCATCCCGCGTGGAAAGATCGCGGCTGTACGTTGTGGAACTGTTGCCTCTCAACGGGTCAAAGGTACCTACCCCGTCGGGATGGGCGCGGTCGAACACTTTGTCCAGCCACAGGCGGGCACCATCCAGATTGCCGGTCTCGTTAAGAGCCTCGGCATACATCAGATATACGTCAGCCAGACGGAGGAAGGGCCAGGGAGAATCAGCGTTCTCTATGGCATTATTCAGCACATCTGCATACTTTGTGGTGTAGGCGATATGGTATTCGTCGTAGCTGTGTCCCCAGTCGACATCAGGATCTAGTTCCGGATGAATATAGTGGCCGCTGGGGTCTTTCGCGTCATAGCCCTCCGGATATACGTTACCCGAATTGGTTTCTTCCTGATAGTAGTTACGCCAACTGTGTTTCACACCGTCCACAATACGGGAATCCTTGCTGTCGAAGAGAGCATACCAGTGACGTGTACATCCCAGATAGCCACCACCCTGAATAAAAGGTGAACCTACAGCCTTGAAGTAACCCTCGTATTGGGTGTGTACCGAACTCTTGAACTTTGCATCGCCACTGGGCACATAAACGCAGAACATGAATTCCGGTGCCGTGCGTCGGTCGTAGGACCACAATTCACGGAAGGTCGGTTCCAATTCGTATTTGCCAAACTCGCCGTCTTCGATAAGACGTTTGCCCCACGCTACGGCCTCGCCATAGAGAGCTGCAGCATTCATGTTCTCATAACCCTTGACTACAGTTTTTTCAAGCGGTATAGTATGAAGCGGCTCGTAGGTGGTGGCACCGCTTTCCGACGTGCGGTAAGGATGGCCGTTAAGTACAGTGATTCTGGTGCCGACGGGCATTGCCGCAGATGCTGCCGTGGCATAGGCTTTCACAAGGAGACCAACAGCACTTCCGGCAGAGACATGTCCCGCCATGAAAGATTTGTCATCTATGGTATACATATTTGCGGCAGCGTCCTTCAGGAGACGGAATATCTCATCATATACCTGAACCACCGGCACCCGCGGATTATTGTTGTAGTCGAATGTGACATTCTCCTCTTCCCCTACCAGAGGTATGGGACCATAGGCACGCACCAGGAGGAAATAGGCAATGGCCTTGTGAAATTTCAGTTCACCAATGGCATTGTTTTTCACCTCGTCCCTCACATTTTGCATCACACGTATTTTACGCATGGCCAGATTACTGCGTTCTATCAGGCCGTAGCAACCCTTCCAGAGTGCATCCACAGCATCCGTCTCACCCTGAAAATTGCCGGAACCCAGCGCCCCGAAAAACCATGAGGGTCCAGTGATGTAGTCGGCATCCAACTCCAGCACTTGTGGAAAGTAGCCCCAACAGAACATATCATATACCCATTTGCTATAGACACCTGTCACCCAGTAGTTGAGCGACTCCTCCGAATCGGTGAGTTTGTCGTCCGTCACCTGAGACGTAGTATCTTCTTCTATATAACCGCACGCCGTGAAACCGACACACATTGTCAGCAGCATCAGACCTGTAGTCAATATATTCTTGATTTTCATATTGCTTATCTGTTAGAAATAACTCTTTTTCCTGTTTAGAACACCACATTGAGATCCAGCATGTAACTGCGGGCACTCGGATATGAGTAGCTGTCCACGCCACGACGGCTGGCATCGTTGCCATAAGCGTTGACATCGGGATCAAACCAACTGTAATTGGTGATGGTGAATACATTGTTGACGGTAAAGGCAAGCCTTATCTTTTCTATAAACTTACAAGGCTTCATCCAGTCGTAGCTTACGGTGAGATACTTCATCTTCACATACGAACCGTCCTCCACGAAGCGATTACTGATAGGCCATGTGCGGGAGTCAGCATCAAGAGCTTTAGGATAAGTGGCCGTGGAAGCCGTCGAAGGTGTCCACCGTCCGTCCCAGGCCGCCTGAGTGATATTGGAAGTCTTCAGCAACTTGATGTCGTAGAGGTTGGCATTGAAAATGTCGTTGCCCTGAGAACCCTGCATCATGAAACTCAAAGTAAGTCCCTTCCATGAAACATCACTGGTGAAACCGTAGATGAAATCCGGATTTGTGTCGCCGATGATACGGCGGTCCTCAGCTGTGATATAGCCGTCGCCGTTGTAGTCGCGATACTTTATCTCGCCCACCATCTTCAGGGCCTCAGCATCGGAGAGATTGGCATACTGCTTCATTTCACGCACCTCAGCCACATTGTCGAAGAAACCGTCCTCCACATATCCGTATAGTGTACCCATCGGACATCCGTTGCGCTGCAGGAACACCTGATCGGCCTTGCTCCACAGTGCCGTGGAGTACTGGTCACCGTTGAGGCCGCCCATCTTGTTGCGGTTGAAGGATATATTGCCGCTGATGCTCCACTTCACGGGTGTCTTGCGGAAAATATTGTAACTTAAGGAGAGTTCCAGACCCTCGTTGATAACATGGCCGCTGTTGATAAGCATATTGCTGTATCCGGAAGAGAACGGAAGCGACACGTTCTGCAACAAATCGCGAGTCTTTTTGTAATAGTAGTCCACAGTGAACTGCAAAGCATTGTCCATAAACCCGAAGTCGATACCAGCATTGAACTGTGCCGTGGTCTCCCATTTGAGATTGGGGTTGGTGGGACCGCGCCAGTCAATCATGGAAACACCCGGCTCCAGACGCCCTCTGTTGAACGCATAGTTGGCAGCATCAAGAAGCGTCACCGTGCGATAGGAACCAATACCCTGATTGCCGGTTTCACCATAGCTTATTCGAAATTTCAGATTACTGAAAATATCCCAGTTCTTGACAAATTCCTCATCACTGGCTCTCCACGCGAAGGCACCGGAGAGGAAGGTGGCCCACTTGTTGCCCGTGACAAACTTGGAACTGCCGTCGGCACGGATACTGGCCGTAAAGAGATATTTATCCAAAAGGGAATAGTTGACTCGTGCAAGAAACGACTCCAGCGTCTGTTTACCCTGATCACTGGAAATAACCGGTTTGTCAATATTGAAACCGATATTGGTATCCACCGTGGAGAACGAGGGATAGTTTGTTGCCGTCATCGACGAGTTGTCCCAGATACCTTTTTCAAAAGTCACACCGGCCACGGCATTGAGTCTGTGGATACCGAATGTCTTGTCGAAAGTGAGCAACGACTCCGATGTGATGCTCTTCCATATATTGGCAGCCTTTCCGGCTTTGCCCAGCGTGGGGTTTTTACCCTCGAAGGTGTATTGGTCATAGAACGTGCTGCGGTGGTTGTCGTTGTAGCCGATACCAAGATTCTGACGGAATTTCAGCCACGATGTTATTTTGGCCTCAACGTAGCTGCTACTGAAGAAACTGATACCCTTCAGTATGTCACTTGCACCGTTGATATAGCTGACGGGGTTGGCAGCCAGCCAGTTGAGCATATCCAACTGCGACGTGTTCATCGTCACGCCGTAAGTGGGCGGGAACAGCAGTGCCGAACGGATTATGCCCGTATTCTCAGAGCTGTTGGTACGCTGGAAGTCCGTCTCCTGATGAGTGAAATAGGCACTTGTACCTACTTCCAGCCATGTGGTGATATGACGGCTGATGTTAAGACCAAGATTGTAGCGCTCGAAACCTGTGTTCTTGATGATACCCACTTGTTTGGTGTAGCCTCCGGAGAAACTGTAATAACCCTTGTCGCTACCGCCCGACACACTGATGTTATAGTCCTGCTGAGTACCTGTTTGATATATTTCATCCTGCCAGTTGCTGGTGGCCAGTTCCCTGGGGATGCCGTCCTTATCTATAACGATGCGTGCACCGCTGTCATATTCCTCCGGTGTGCCGAAGTAACGTCCTATCTGGGCATCGTAGTGTCCGTCGTAGGCTACAGAGGACTTGGCACCGTTGTATGTCACGGCATTCTGTATGCCCTCGTTGATGAAGCGGGCATAATTGCCGGGACTGAGCATATTCATACGCTTGGCTATTTTCTGCACAGAGAAACTTGCGTTAAACTCTATCTTGGCCTTACCCGACTGCCCCTTTTTTGTGGTGATGATGACAACACCGTTGGCACCGCGACTACCGTAGATGGCTGTTGCCGAAGCATCCTTCAGTACCTCTATTTTCTCTATATCGTGAGGATTAATCATCGCGAGAGGATTGGATGTCTGGGTGGTGTTCTCGTTGGCACCGCTGTTGGGCATCGTGCCGGTCTCATACGGTATGCCGTCCACGATATACAGCGGCTGGGTGCTTGTTGTCGTAGAGTTGGCACCGCGCACGGTAATGCTGACACCGGCTCCGGGAGCTCCGTCATTCTGGTTGACCTGCACACCGGCAATCTTACCCTGTATGGCATGAGCCACATCGGTCTGACCGCCTTTCATGATATCTTCACTCTTTATCTGGGACACTGCTCCAGTCAAATCACGCTTCTTCATAGTGCCATAGCCCACGACCACCACCTCGTCCAGAGCTTTCTGGTCCTCCTGCAGCGTCACCTCTATCAGCACCTTGCCTCTCACATTGACTACCTGTGTCTTGTAGCCCATCATCGACACCTGAATGATATTTTTCCCTTCCGGCATCTCCAGAAAGAAGTTACCATCCACATCACTGATAGCTCCGGCATTGCTGCCCGGCACCTTGATACTGGCTCCCGCCAGGGGTTCTCCCGGCAAGGCACCATCGAGCACATGGCCCTTAATCTTGGTCTGGGCATTCACGCCTATGACGCATACGAGCATCAAACAGAACAAAATACATTTTCGCATGGTTTTTGATATATGATTAGATTATTTATTGCGCTGATATCAATTCTATTCGGGTTAGCACAAACCCAAGTCCAGTGACTACCATACCGCTGGTCTTCACTTTGTCCAAAGTGTTCTCATCAAACGTCAGTACGACATCATTGCCATCAAGCGGATACCATACCGGTTCCTGTGATCCAGTCAGGTCGTACCATTTGCCCTTATTCTCACGAAACGACATCTGAGGCGACTGGCATTCTGGCATCAGTTCGTAGTGCAACACCACAACATCGTCTTCGGTGCATTCCTGAAACGGTTCGGCAGTCAGACGCAGGTTGCCGCTCCAGTCGTTGGGAAAGGTCTTCTCTCCATGGAACAGCTCTCCCGGCTGTAGTTTGTACTCTTTCGGCGCACGCTGCACGCCGGTCAAATCCTCGCTGCGCTGCCCCGTGAAAGAGATGATACCTACTTGCGTGAGTCTGTAGCCTTTGCCGCCGATACGCATTGCGGGATTGTCGCCCTTGCCTGCCAACTGCAATTTCAACAGAGGCACGTCATCGTTTATGTAATACACACAACCGTCCTGTCCCACAGGGATGCCGTCGGTGGACGGTTCCAGCAAGTTCCATGTGAAGTCCATGATTTTGGCAGCAGCACCCTCTTCCACTTTTGTGGCGTGCAAATGCAGGCCGTCGCCTATCTTCAATGTCTTGAAACAACGGGCCGGCAACTCCACCGACTCGCTCCAGTCGTTCTTCATCTGCTTGGCCGGCCCCTTCCACACGATGCGTTCCTCAAACTCACTTCCCGGTGTCAGCGTGACACGCAGGATGCGATAGTCGTGACCGCCTATATAGCACCCACGCGTGCGTAATATGTTAAGGATTTCTTCCGTCAGCTTCATGCGGAACGGGCCGCCTACATTGAAGCAACCGTATTCCGGAGCCACACCCTGCCATGTCTCGGGATCCTGAAAAGCCGCCTGCGCAGTGCGCTTGGCCTCATCGTTGTAGACGGTCACCACATCGCCGGGCTGTGCCTTTTCGAAATGACGGCTCTCCAGCAGTATATTGTCCTTCCAACCGGCGCCGATGGTCTTAGGTCCTAAGAGAACGGTGCGCTCGTCAGCATGTATGCACAACGTCCAAACCGCTGCAAAACAGAGGAATATTCTTTTCATGCCTGTCACTCCCCTTTCGTTTTACTTTTGATTCTTCCACTCTTCACGGTCCATGGCGTAACCGCTGTCAAAGGCATCCGTCCACCATTCCGCTCCGGCAAACTGATGCGTGTCGCTGTTGCCGGCGTTGTAGTTGTAATCATACCATGTCATAAACCAGCTCCAGCGCGAACCTTGTTTCCATATCTTCGACCAGAGCGAGATATGCACCTCATCACCGTTGCCGCACTCTGCCAGAGTAATCATCTTTGTCGGATATTGCTGTGAGAGAGCCTTGAATTCCTTCATGAGAGGATACATCAGAGCGGCATAATTGTCACGGCCCACAATGTCCACCACGTCATCACCGGGATACCATGTCTCGTCGCCTGTCTGCGCCGTCCACACCCAGATAAGATTGTTCAGCCCGTGATGACTCACCAGACGTTCGTACATCCAGCGCCACAGCTTCTTATATACGTCGGCACCCTTACTGCCCCACCAGAACCATGCGCCGCCGCCTTCAAACTCATACATATTGCCCGCAGCCTCGTGCAGGGGACGCCAGATGACGGGAATACCTTTTCTCTGCATCGTCTTCAGGTAGCCTGCCACCTGATCCACGTCGTGGACGGCCTGCCGGTTCTCCGGCGTTCCCTCCACATACACCTGTGAGGGGTCGAACGATGTTTCTCCCGGCTTCTCACCCGGACTGCATGTCAGGTTGGTGCCATTGTTGGCCTTCACCTGCCAATGCCACATGCAGCCTACAATGCCGCCACCCTGATACCACTGGTCCACCGGCGTCATGTCGGAGTAGTCAAGCCATCCGTCCGGATTTACATCCTTGGAGGCGTGTATATTGATGAAGTCAAACACATTGATGACGGGCCACTTGCCGGTCCACTTATACACATTATCGGCCTCACGAGTGTTCCAATCCACATTGGCCACAACACCCGAGAGTGCCTTCTTGCCGTAAAAAGAGAGCAGTTTCGAGTAAAGATTTCTGGTTTCCGATGTTGCATTAGGATTGACCGGAGCCGTTGCCAATGCGGGACTTGCCGGTGTCACCTCTTCCTGCTGTTCACTTGGTGTCGGGGATGGCTGAGGAGCTGCTTCTACATCGTCGCCACAGGAACACAGTGCGAGCAAAAATGCTAGAAAAAAACTGTTTTTCATGTGTTATTTTATCCTAAATGATTAATATTCCGCTGCAAAGATATTATGTTTTATTCACATCGAGTGACACTTTTTTGCTCTCTATTAACACTTTTCCTTATTTTCGTACTCATTAAAAATAAAGCGGCATCTCCATAAAGGAAATGCCGCCAAACAACAAGAAAACAATTAAAATTTAAAACTAAACACTAACAACTAACTAACCTTTTAAAACCAAAACTTGCTTTCTTCCGTCTGATCTTCATTATTACCCCAGATGCTCTCACGAGCCAAATCTGTCATAGTGTCCTCGTCATAATCCACATTATATACATCGACTGCACTTGAAGTAATCACATGTATTGGGTCTATCTTCATGACGATTATCTCGGGTTGGATATATTCTCTCTTCATTGCACTGTATTTTTTGAACGTTATACCTTTTGTATTCCAGTCTCTTTCACATCAGAAAAGCACTTTCTTGCCATTCTTGATATAGATACCCTTCGTTGGCTTTTCCACACGCTGTCCGTTGAGGTTGTAGTACACGTTGTCCTGCTGCACTTCTTTCACCTCGTCCTTTATCTCTGTGATAGCCGTAGGATCATCGTCGAAATCAAGCACCACACGGGCTCCCGAACCTGATGAAGGCGTGATGTCAGTTTCTGTCTCCAGATAAGCTCTGTGGGCTCCAAGAGTGTGGTTTTTCGTCAATTTATAAAAGCCGATGTCTGTGCCGTTCTTGGCGAAGATGTAGCGGAATTTGCTGTCTCCTGATTTTGATGCTTTCACGGTGCTTTCACCGACATTACCTTTTAAAAGATTGCCAGAAGGATAGGATGCCTCACTGTCAGAAACGACGCGTATGGTGTATTTTCCTTCCTCGCCTTTCAGTATGTAACCACAGTAGTTCCAAGTTGTCTCTGTGGCTGTTAGTGTAACGGAGCCTGTTGTAACAGCTGAAGCATAATAAGCGGTGATGCCTGAACCTGTAAAGTCGAGGTTCTTGCTGTAGCTCCATGTTGCAATACCATCTTCTCCAATTTCCACCTCTGCGGCATCGTAGCTGTCGGCGTATGTAAGCAGTTTGACAGAGGTAAGCGTGAAGTTGTCGCCCTTTATGCCAAAGCCCTCATTCTGTATTTTCAGCATGTCACTCACATTAGTTATCTCAAAATCAAAATACAAATCGGCGGCCGTCTCAATGCTGGTGGCAACATTGGTTGCCGTATTAGTGAAAGCGTCCGCATTGCCGTAAGCATCGAGAATATTGAATTGGAAATAGCTCCAACTGCCGGGAGCAGAATAGCTAAAGCGAATCACGTCACCAATCTTTGCACTGCTCTGAGCAGCAAAGGTCTTAGCAGTCCAACTGGCCGTCCATTCTTCGTCAAGCAGTTCGGTCCCACCTGTAGGTGTCACCTCGCCACTGAGTTCCACCTTGTTGATAGTGCTGTTATCGCCTTTGGCAATGTAGATGTTCTGACCGCTGAGAGCAGTAATGTCGGCAGCGGTAAACGTAACATCATAATAGGTGTTGCCGCCATTTACCCAAGGCCATGTGTTGCCAACTGATGGAATGGCAGTGTCTACCCAACCGTTGCCTTCGCTTTTGTAGGATAGGCCAATGTTGGCACCGCCCTCAGGAACGGTGACATAGACACGCAGTACATCGCCGGCCTTGAATGTCGCTACGGTCTCAGAGTTCAGCTCAATAGCGGAGGTATAAGTGTCCTCCCACAATGTTGTGGTGAAAGTCTTGGCATTAATCGTCATTACCACTAATGCCATCAGAAATAAAGAATACAATCTTTTCATATACATTATTTTTAGTATGAATTTTACGATTATCTGCTGTTACCGGAACAAGACTTTCTTGCCGTTCTTGATGTAGACGCCCTTCACTGGTTTCTCCACGCGCTGTCCCTGGAGATTGTAATAGATGCCATCTGCCTTCTGCTCACGACTGTCACTCTTTATCTCGCCGATGGCAGTGGCGTAGTCCAACTCCACTGAGGTCAGAGTGGCATACTTTCCTTTCACGACAATGCCCTTCTCGCGAATGCTCTCCACTGTGGATGCTGTCACCACATATTGCACCGTTTGTGCTTCTGCGGATGCAGCGGGATTAAAGCTTCCATTCTCAAATTCTGAATACGTTCCGGCATCACACACTCCGAGATAACAATCCTCCAAAGCATTGACGAAGGTAATGCGGATGACATCATTTACATTGGCATAAGCAAGCGCACCCTTTCCTTCGTAGCGCAGGCTCTCCAGCTGGCCCCAATCGCCCAGTTCCATCACACCGCTCCACAAACTCTTCACACTGGAAGTTGTTACTGTGATTTTCTTTGCTGTCCAGTTCTGACCTCTGAGGATGAGACCGCGGTCTGCAATCTCTGTGGCAACGGTGGCCTCAGTCACGGTGTAACTGATAACATTGTTGTCAAAACTGATGGCAAGGTCGGTCCATTCCCATCCGCTACCAGCTTTGTAGGTGACAACATACTGAGGGTCACCGTATTCTACTCCTGTCACTTCCGTATATATTTTTATTATATCACCCTCGGCAAGGCCGGAAAAGGTGCCGGAAGGCGTTTCAAACTGAGTGCCCGGGATGTCTGAGTTCCACGAAATGGCCTCATTTCCGGTCCACTTTTCGGTTTCCACCGTCTCTGCGCTCATACTCAAGCAAATAAATGCAAACGTAAATAAAAAGTAGAGTCTTTTCATAGTAAAAAATTTTTGTGTTAATACATTTTTATCATTTTCGAGGGCAAAGGTAAGGCTTTTTCAATATAAGAAATGACACAATTATTACCAATACCGACACTTTGCCGATATGGTATTAATTATTTAAAAAAAAAGAGGTCTGCTCCCTAACGAAATGTTGAGGAATCAGAAAAGAAGCTTGGTCTTTTGATATTTTTCACGGAATTCCGTGGGGCTGCAACCTTTACGTTTGCGGAACAGACGATTAAAGTTGCTTAGTGTGTTAAAGCCTGTTGTCCAGCAGATTTCAGCAACAGTATCAGTAGTATCCACTAATAGACGGGCGGCGTGTCCCAGACGGACATCTACAACATACTCACTGACATTCTTACCTGTGCGCAACTTAAAATAGCGACTGAATGCAGCCGGCGTCATACCAATAAGATCGGCCAACATCTCCAAGCCCATCGTGTCGGAAAAGTGTTGGTCGATATAGTTCTTCACCTTTAATATGCGACGCGACTCACTCTCCACATCCACCTTGGCAAAAGCAGAGGAAGATAGTTCGCGGGCATCATCGAACTTCGAAAGTTCGTACAGAATACCGAACAAATCCTGAACAGCATAGAACCCCTCATTATATCCGGACAGCCGCATGATACTGGGATATACCGTCATGATGGCCTGTATAGGAAAAGCCAGCCCCTGACGTGCTCGCACCAACATGTCATGTATGGACTTGAAAACATTGGTATGGAAGGGAGAAAAAGGCGAGTCGAAATCAAGGCGAAACTGCACCGTCACCTCATGGACATCTTCACTCTTACATTCGTGCTGTTCCCAGACATGTTCCAAATCGGAACTGGCGATAAGCACCAAGTCATAATCACCTATCACCTCGCTGGAGTCACCCACAATGCGCAGGCATCCGGCAGCATTCTCCACAAAATTCAGTTCGAAAACATCATGCCTATGAATAGGATAAGTAAATTCCTTCTTGTGACGGTCTGCCACATACATGAAGTCATCCTCCCTTATAGGCGTTATCTCTCGCAAAATTCGTGATTCCATGTCTGATATTCAAAGTTTTCGATGACAAAGATACGAAAAATAATCAACATTCGCGACATTCGCGACACAAAAAGAAATGAAAAGAGAGAAAAGAAAGCTAATCCCCCGGCACCCCCTATACAAAGAAAAGAGTAGAAAAGAAAGAAAACTCCATGACGTCCCAACTACGTCTTTAAGTTTATTATGGCCTATGACGTTATACTGCGCGCACACGAAAACCATGTCACGGATGTCGCGGATGTCGCGGCTATAAAAATATCTTACATGCGTATATACATGTATGAGTGCGTTCCCGTGCGATGAGGCTTTCCCGGAACACTTAAAAAATATTTTTTCTCAAAGAACATCAGCGAGTTATGAGAATAATCGGACATTTTTGTTTTTCGCTGTCGTACCTTTGCACCGTCATTCAGAAGGCAGGCAGGTATCAGGCACGTATCAGAGTGCAGGCAGAAAGCCCTGAGAGAAGCGATAAAAAACCTTGACCTTTACCTTGACTCTGACTGAACGAAAACCAAAACGAAAACGAAGTACTTCTATAACCTCTTAAACCTCTTAAACCTCAAACCTCAAACCTCAAACCAATTTTGAACCTCACGATGCTTAGGTAATCGTCATTAACAACTATGGCAAAGATTGATATGATGTGGCTCAACGACGGCATGCACGGTCGCGCCGACAAGACCTCCCGCACCTACGTTAAGGTGGACCGACTCACTGGCAAGACTTACGCAGTGACGCTCCGCAATCCTCGCACGGGCAAGGACTTCGACAACAACCAGATCAAGAACAACAACCGCTTCGGTGCTCTCTGCATGGGCGTTCATGCATGGGTGAAGCTGGCCAAGGCCGCTGATGCTGATGCAGCCGACAAGGCACAGTACGAGAAGTTCGTCAAGGCTCTCAAGAGCCAGCACAACTATCCCTCGGTGTTCGCTCTCATCATGGCAAAGCGCTACGCTTCTGTGAACGAGGAACTGACCGCAGTCACCATCAAGGACGGCGAGTACACCAAGACCGTTGAATTCGTGTTCAACGCACGTCCCCTCGTGGATGCTCCCGAAGACCCCGATTTCGGCGGTGAGAATGGTTCAAGCGGTTCAAGTGGTTCAAGCCAGGGCGACTCCTCCAATGGGGCCGAGCAGGGCGAAGGCAACGTAACCATCAGCCTCTCGGCAGTCGGCAACGGTAAGGTCAGCATCGACGGCGGTACAGCAGGTATCTCCAAGTCGAAGAGTGTAGCTCCCGGCACATCGGTAGCCATCCTCGCCACTCCCGACAGCGGCGCAACGTTCACACGCTGGAGTGACGGCAACACCGAGGCATCTCGCAACGTGACCGTCAGCGCAGCTATGAGCCTGACTGCAACGTTCAGCGGTGGCAATGCAGGTGGCAGTGACGGACCCAGCGAAGGATGATCCTCTGGGAGTGAAGAGTGAAGAGTGAAGAGTGAAGAATCTAAGTAACCTCCAGTCTCTTGACTCTTGACTCTTGACAGAACTAACAACTTGTCTACTAACGACTTGTCAACTCGTCAACTAACAACTTGTCAACTCGTCAACTCGTTAACTCGTCTACTGATTCATTATGAAGCGTAAAATCGCCTTATTATCATTCTGCTCCGCAGTGGCATTTGCTGCTGCGGGGCTTTACCTCCCTCCGATGGGAGTGATTGACTCCACCGTACTGATGCTCGTAGCCCAGCTGCTCGTCCTCTGTGCAACCTTGCTCGGCGTAGACGGATATTACGACAAGATGCGCGAACTTATGAATAAATAACGAAAACGAAAACCAAAACGAAAACGCTCATGAATCTCACCGAACACTTTACGTTAGAAGAAATGCTTCGCAGCGATACCGCTGAGAAGAAAAAGATAGAGAACCGCATCAATGCGGAAGAAGTAAACAACCTCCAGAAGCTCTGCCAGAAGGTGCTTGAACCTCTGAGGGCGCATTTCGGCAAACCGATAAGGATAAACTCCGGCTTCAGGTGCAAGGCACTGAACGATGCCGTAGGCGGAGCAAAGAACTCATACCACACCAAAGGCCGTGCCGCCGATATCCCCTTTGTCCCCGGCTATTACGCCTTCTTGCGCGACAACGTGAAAACAACGGAACTGATTAATGAAGGAACTTGGCTACACGTAGCACTCTAAGTTAAGAGTTAAAAATTAAAAGTTAAAAGTTAGGCCGCTGAAAATCAGCGGCCTTCTCGTTTTTGCGACATTTGCGACATTCGCGACAACGATTTTTTGCGGGCCAGGCACTACCCTTTTACAAAGCCTTGAACGACAGCAGGAATCCTCCCTGAGGAAGACACTTCATGAT
>Ga0247611_10002124_pt1 | contig 33258 bp, 39 predicted proteins | sample 177DNAGHGhighgp2_FD_192422 | JGI IMG/M metagenome (GOLD analysis project Ga0247611, IMG submission 192422) | Sheep rumen microbial communities from Palmerston North, Manawatu-Wanganui, New Zealand - 1770 DNA GHGhigh gp2 | ecosystem: Host-associated > Mammals > Digestive system > Stomach > Rumen... | reverse complement strand
CCGTTGAAGATAACCGTATCATAGTCCACATTCTCGCCCAGCACTCGCATTACGGCGAGAAATAATCAGAGGTATTACGGTGTTTGCCATATTTTTTCTAATTTTGTGGGGTAATTGCAAAAGTCAGTATTGAGATGCCTTATTTTTCAGTGATAGTACCGGTGTATAACCGTCGTGACGAGGTGGAGGACCTGCTGCGCAGTTTGACGCAACAGACCGACAAGGATTTTGAGATCATTCTTGTGGAGGACGGTTCGACCGACCCGTGCGAGGACATCGCGCTGCGTTACAGCAGCGAGTTGGACCTGCGCTACTTTTATAAAGCTAACGAGGGGCGCTCCATCGCCCGCAACTACGGCCTGGAGCACGCCACGGGGAAATATTTCGTGTTTTTTGACAGCGACTGCGTCATCCCGCCCGACTATTTCAAGACGTTGGGACGTGAACTGGCCAACAACTATGTGCCTTGCTTTGGCGGCCCCGACGCGGCGAGCGACGACTTCACCGATGTGCAGAAGGCCATCTCCTTCTCGATGACCTCGTTCCTGACCACAGGCGGCATCCGTGGTGGCAAGGTGCAGATGGAGAAATTTGTGCCCCGCTCGTTCAACATGGGCTACTCGAGGGAGGTGTATGAGACAGTGGGCGGTTTCCGCGAGATGTTCAGCGAGGACATCGACATGAGCACACGCGTGCGCCAAGCGGGATTTGACATCCGTCTCATCCGTCCCGCCTTTGTGTATCACAAACGACGCACGAGCCTCCAGAAGTTTGCGCGCCAGACCTACGTCTTCGGCATGTCACGCATCACCTTGAAACTGCTCTATCCTGATAGCCTCAAGGCCGTGCATTGCCTGCCCGCCGTGTTCACCATCGGTTGCGCATTGCTGTTGCTGCTGTCGTTGTGGAAGTGGTGGTTCCTGCTGCCCATCCTGCTCTATGCCGCCATGCTGTGGGTTGCGGCGCTGATTGAGACCAAAAACCTGAAAATCGCTTGCCTGGCTGTGGCCACGAGTTTCACCCAACTGTGCAGTTACGGCTGGGGCTTCATCAAGTCCTACGTGTGGAAAATCCTCTTGAAGCACGGCCGCGACATCAACGAGGAGGTGGCCATGCGCAAGGGTAAGTGAGGAGTTAATAGTTAATAGTGTTCCGTCACATCCGTTATATCCACAATGGAGGAGAAAGATAATAGCAAGCCAGTTGTGTCGCGCAATATCAAGGACACGATCCCTGAGGAGGACCGCCCGCGCGAGAAAGCCAAGAAGCACGGCTTCGGCAGCCTGTCCACAGCCGAGTTGCTTGCTATCCTGCTGCGTGTGGGCACGCCTGGCGAGTCGGTGGTCGACCTGTGTCAGCGCATCCTGCGCGACAACGATGACAAACTCTACCAAATTGCCCGCAAGGGCATCAACAACCTGGTGAAGAACTACCACGGCATCGGCGAGGTCAAGGCCATCGAGATCCTTGCCGCCCTGGAACTGGCGCGCCGCTACCAGCAAGAGGAATTCCAGGAGCGCTTCAAGATCACGAGCAGCGAGGACGCCTACCAGTACCTGCGCTCGCGCATGGAGCACCTCGACCACGAGGAGATGCTGGTCATTTTGCTCAACCATGCCAAGCAGGTCGAGGAGTGTGTGAGGGTGAGCAGCGGCGGCACGGCGATGACGGTCGCCGACATCAAGATGATCATGCGACCCGCCATCGAGCGCCTGTCATCAGGCATCATCCTGGCCCACAACCACCCCAGCGACAACCCAAAGCCCAGCATGCAGGACGACCGCCTGACCGAGCGCGTCCACCAGGCTTGCAAGGTGATGGACATTCAGCTCGTGGACCACATCATCGTGTGCCGCGGCAACCGCTACTACAGCTACAACGACCACGGCCGCTTGCTGTGATGATATTTATCCAATTAACAACAATATCAATTAATATTTTTAACTGTTATGAGAATCTTGAAATTATTGATGTGTGCTGCTATAGCCCTCATGGTTGCCGTCTCGTGCAGCCAAAAGGAAGAGGCCCACAAGGTGCTTGTGCTTTATTATTCCCAGACCACCCACACCAAGACGGTGGCTCAGGAAATCGCCACACGCCTTGGTGCCGATATCGAGGAGATTGCCCTTGTTGAGCCCTATGATGGAGAGTTTAAGGAGACGATTGAGCGTTGCATGAAGGAACGCAAAGAGCGTGTGACCCCTGAACTCAAACCCTTGACAGTCAACATTGCCGATTATGATGTGATTTTTATTGGCTATCCGATTTGGTTTGGCACTTATGCGCCCCCCATTGCCGCCTTGCTTGACTCGGTGGACTTGAGTGGCAAGAAGGTTGTGCCGTTCTGCACCTTTGGCAGCGGTGGACTGGAAGCGAGTGTGAAGGATATGGCCCAGAAGCAGCCTAAGGCCGAGATATTGCCTGGATATGGCGTTCGCGCCGCGCGTTTGGACGCTGTGCCCAAGGAGGTTGAGCAGTTCCTGACGGTTGGCGGGTTTATTGAGGGTGCCTATGTCCTGCCCGAGGATTTCCCCGAGCAGCATCCCGTGAGCGCCGACGAGTCGGCCATCTTTGACGCTGCCGTCGACGGCTACCCCATGATCAATGCCAAGGCGACTACCGTAGCTTCGCGTGCCATCCCTGAAGGCACCGAGTACCTGTTCACAGCCCAGGATGTTCTTCCTAGCAAGGCAAGGCATGATGAACTGCCTAGGGAGATGAAGGTATATGTAACTGTAGAGCAAGGAGATACACCTGTGTTCACCAAGGTGGTTCGCTAAAAAACATCGGAGTTCTCAAAGGTTTTTGAGGGCTCCTAATTTTTTCATCTGGGGTGCTCGGCGAGATAGCGCCACATGGGGGCTGCCATGAGCGCTTGCAACTGGCAGTTCTCGCGCAGCATCGCCTCAACCTCGTCGCGCGTGAGCAGCAGCACGGCGATGTCCTCACCGGCATCGAGTTGTTGGTCACTGACACGTTCCACGCCCTCTGCCAGGAAGCAGTGGGTGATGTTGTCACAGATGCTGGGATTCTGTCCCACGGTCATGATCTCGCGCCACTGGCCGCCACCGTAGCCCGTTTCCTCAAGCAGTTCGCGCTGGGCTGCCTGCAGGGGCGTTTCGCCCTGTTCCATCACGCCGGCGCACAACTCATCGAGCACCACATCCATGGCATGTCGATACTGGCGCACCATGACAAACAGCCCCTCGCGGGTGATGGCGATGACGTTGACCCACTCGGGGTATTCTAGCACATAGTGCTCGGGGTTGATGCGCCCGTCGGGCAGTTGCACTTTGTCAACACGGGCGGTGAGCCAGGGCCGCTGGATGATGTAGCGGCTCTCGAGCGTGGTCCATTTCTTGATTTCCTTTGCCATGAGATAGTACGGTGTTAGCTATATTAATAACGTGGATTTATGCTGAATTGTACTTGATTGTGAAATTTTCCTTACCTTTGCACTTGTGGAAGTAAGGACAATCATCAAAAAAGGTCGTGAGGATGCGGTGTGGTATGCCATACGCGTCACCTATAACCGTGAACTCAAGGTCAAGGACGACCTGGACGCTCGCGGCATCGAGTGTTTTGTGCCCATGCAGTACCGGCGCGAGGAGCGCAACGGCGTGATGGTCAAGCGTCTTGTGCCCAGCGTGCATAACCTCATCTTCATCAAGCTCAAGCCGAGCGAGATGACCGAGTATAAGCGCTCGACCGAGTTGCCCATCCGCTATATCATGAACCGCGAGACACACAAGCCCATCACGGTCCCCAACCGCGAGATGGAGAATTTCATCAGGGTGGCAGGCACCTATGAGGAAAAACTTATCTACTTGACTCCCGATCCCGGCGACTTCTCCAAGGGTGAGCGCGTGCGCATCATCGGCGGGCCTTTTCAGGGCGCCGAGGGCATCTTTGTGCGCTTGAAGGGCGATCGACGTGTGCTCATCAACATCCAGGGTGTGGTGGCCGTGGCCTCGACCTATGTCCACCCGTCGATGATCGAGAAACTTCCTGACGACGAACAACCAACACTTGATAACGCATTATAACGCAATGAACGATAAGAACCAGCGAGTCGCCCTCATCACGGGCATCACGGGCCAAGATGGCTCCTATTTGGCAGAATTCCTGTTGGACAAGGGCTATGAGGTGCATGGCATCCTGCGCCGCAGCAGCAGCTTCAACACGGGCCGCATCGAGCACCTGTACCTCGACGAGTGGGTGCGCGACATGAAGCAGCAGCGCCTCATCAACCTGCACTATGGCGACATGACCGACAGCAGCTCGCTTATCCGCATCATCGAGAAAATCAAGCCCGACGAGATCTATAACCTGGCGGCCCAGAGCCACGTGAAGGTATCGTTTGACGTGCCCGAATACACGGCCGAGACCGACGCCGTTGGCACTTTGCGCCTCATCGAGGCGGTGCGCATCGCCGGTTTGGAAAAGACCACACGCATCTATCAGGCGAGCACCAGCGAGTTGTATGGCAAGGTGCAGGAGGTGCCCCAGAGCGAGACTACGCCGTTCTATCCCCGCAGCCCCTATGGCTGTGCTAAGCTCTACTCGTTCTGGATCATGAAGAACTACCGTGAGAGCTATGGCATGTTCTGCGCTAACGGCATCCTGTTCAACCACGAGAGCGAGCGCCGCGGCGAGACCTTCGTGACACGCAAGATCACCGTTGCCGCAGCCCGCATCGCCCACGGCTTGCAGGACAAACTCTATTTGGGCAACCTCAACGCCCTGCGCGACTGGGGCTATGCCCGCGACTATGTGGAGTGCATGTGGCTCATCATGCAGCAACCCGAGCCCGACGACTTTGTGATTGCCACTGGCGAATATCACTCGGTGAGGGAATTCTGCACGTTGGCCTTCCACTATGCCGGCATTGAGCTGGAGTGGCAAGGCGAGGGCATTGCCGAGAAGGGTATTGATAAGGTCACGGGCAAGGTACTTGTCGAGGTGGATCCCAAATACTTCCGTCCCGCCGAGGTCGATCAATTGCTGGGCAATCCCACCAAGGCGAAAGAGAAACTGGGCTGGAATCCGCATAAGACCCCGTTTAATGACCTGGTGCGCATCATGGTCGAGTATGACATGCAGCACATCAAGAAGATCTATCACCTGCAGTAATCGTTGCCCCTTAGATCCGTTTCATTCCGTAAAATCCGATTTCTCGTGGAAAAAGACTCAAAAATATATGTAGCGGGCCACCGCGGACTAGTGGGCAGTGCCATCTGGAATGCCCTGCAACGCAAGGGTTACACCAACCTCGTTGGCCGCACCCATCAGGAACTTGACTTGATGGATGCCGTGGCTGTGAAGCAGTTTTTTGATCAGGAGCAACCCGAGGTGGTCGTGCTGGCGGCTGCCCATGTGGGTGGCATCATGGCTAACCTGAAGTACCGTGCCGATTTCATCTACCAGAACCTCGCTATCCAACAGAATGTCATTGGCGAGAGTTGGCGGCATGGAGTGGAGAAGTTGCTTTTCTTGGGTAGCACCTGCATCTATCCCCGCGAAGCCCCTCAGCCCATCGGCGAGAATGCCTTGCTCACCTCGCCGCTGGAGTACACTAACGAGCCCTATGCCATCGCCAAGATCGCGGGCTTGAAGATGTGTGAGAGTTTTAACCTGCAATACGGCACAAACTTCATTGCTGTCATGCCCACCAACCTGTACGGGCCACGCGATAACTTTGATTTGGAAACCAGCCACGTCATGCCTGCAATGGTGCGCAAAATGCACCTGGCACGGTTGCTCAACGAGGGCAATATGGACGGCATCCGTGAGGACTTCGCCCGCCGTCCGGTGGAGCACGTCAATGGTAACGCCATCGAGGAGCAAATCTTAGAGACGCTTGAAAAATACGGCATTTTGCCCGATAGGCTCAAGCTGTGGGGTAGTGGAGCGCCCATCCGCGAATTCCTCTGGAGTGAGGATATGGCCGACGCCAGCGTTTATTGCCTCGAACATATCGACTTCAAGGACGTGCGCGGCACTGGCGACGAAGTGCGCAACTGCCACATCAACATTGGCAGTGGCAAGGAGGTCACCATTCGCCAGCTCGCTGAACTCGTCAAGGCCACCGTCGGTTACCGCGGCACCATCGAGTGGGACACCACCAAGCCCGACGGCACCTTGCGCAAACTCACCGACGTGAGCCGCCTCCATGCCCTCGGCTGGCACCACACCATGGAACTCCAGGACGGCGTCCCCGCCCTCTACCGCTGGTACCTAAACAACTAAGATACTAGTAATCAGACGTAAAAATCACATTACCAAATCCACCGCTGATGTTTATCGCGGTGGATTTAGTTTTATATTTTTATTATTGCGATATATACAGTGTTTATTAAATTGTTGTTGCAGTAGACTCAGTGTTGAATAATTGTTGTCGCAGTAGACATAGCGTAATTATATAGTTATTGCCAAGATTAATTTTGTGCTTTCATAGTTATTTTCACGATTGATTTTGCGTTTTCATCGTCATTGCCACAGTCGATTTTGTGTTTTTTAAAGTTTTTGCGTGTTTTGAAATTGAGTTTGGCACGGTATTTGTAATTCAACATTCGAACTCATAATTTTTGGAGGTTTTTTAGGGTTAAACAAGATTGTCAGCATGGCTCGGGAGGGTAGTGCTGATTTATTTTTTTGCTTAGTGGGGCTGCAGGATCTTGTTCTTGCCCTGTGTAATACACTCAGGTGCGGCAATGTCTTACATTATGTAACACTCTATGACACAGCGCTATATCGTCCTGCGGGCTTTCCTATAGAACAGCGCTATTCATCCAGTAATGGTCCTAAAGAACTGCGACACTGGTTCTATATAACTGCGGCATTCATCCCGCAAAACGACCTCGGCGCCGGTGTTTTTGTTCGGCAAGGATTTGGAAAAATCGGGTGGGGGATGGCTTGAACGGGATATTTCTTGTAACTTTGCGGCAAAACGGCAAAACGGCAAAACAAAGAATCATCATGACCGAGAAAGAGAAAATGTTGTCGGGCGAACTGTATGATGCCTGCGACGAGCAACTGCTCAGGGAACTGAACGAGACCAAGGAGGTCATCCAACGCTATAACCAGCTCTCGCCGAGCGACTTTAATGGCCGCATTGAGATGCTCAAGGGGCTGCTGGGTCACGTGGGCGATGACAATATCCTCATCAACCAGCCGTTCTATTGCGACTATGGCAAGCACATCAGCGTGGGCAAGCGGTTCTTTGCCAACTTCAATTTTACGGTGCTAGATGAGGCGCTGGTGACCATCGGTGACGATTGCTTCATCGGCCCCAACGTGAGTATCTACACAGCTTGCCACAGCACTGACCCCAGGGAGCGCAACGCGCGCCGCGAGTGGGCCAGGGCGGTGACCATCGGCGACAACGTGTGGATTGGCGGCAGCGTGACCATTCTGGCTGGCGTGACGATAGGCGATAACGTGACAATCGGTGCCGGGTCGGTGGTCACTCGTGACATCCCGTCCAACACTGTTGCCGTGGGCAACCCTTGCCGTCCCATCAAGGCCATCTGAGCCGCTAGGCAAGCAACGAGTGCCTATTTCAATTTGTCTTTTTCCTTACCGCCGTTGGGCATCAGATAGCCATAGTGGATGCTATTGAGGCGTCTCATCCATCCTTTCAGGAAAACAGCGTTCTTGCCCTTGGCGATGCGTTCAAAGTGGGCCTTCCTCTCATTCCAGATGAGGTTAAACAAATCCTCGCCCTTCATGGAGTTGATCTTGGCTAGCGATTTCTTGCCGATGATGCCGTCGGCGGTCAAGCCTAGTCGTCGCTGCAGGAAGCTGATGTATCTGGGGCCGCTCATCCAAATCCAATCGACGAAAATATAGGCAACCCACTCATCGTTGATCTGGTCGGCTTTAATCCGGCCCCAATAGCCCCAGCGCAAAACAGCGTTCCAGGTCTTGTCTGAGATGTTCTTCAAGTCGGTCACCGTTGGACGTTTATATCCCTTTTCCTTGCAGTATTGGCGATAGGTCGCAAGGGTCACCCCCTTCATTGTCGCTCCGCCTGAATCGTTGGGGTGGTTGCTGAAACCGCCTTCCCAACTGCGGCAAAAGATGCCATATTTTTCAATCCGTTCCATGAGATAAGCACTATTTATGTGATTAATTTTTGCAAAGATAAACCATTAATCGATATGGAGCAGGCAAAGACCACATAAAAAAGCGCGGTCGTGCAATGTTTTCCTATCAGATGCAACAAATGCCGTTACGGTCTTGGGTGACCATAACGGCTTGATGCGTTATTGGGTCGCAACACTCGTTGCGACGGCCCTGTTACAGGGGATTACTTATAAACGGTATCGCTAACAGTGAGGCTGTAACGACCCTTTGCGCGACGACGGGCAAGCACCTTGCGGCCGTCAGCGGTGCGCATGCGACTACGGAAGCCATGCTTGTTGGCTTTCTTACGGTTCGAGGGTTGGAATGTTCTTTTCATTGTTTATCTCTGTTTTTTAGTTTGTTCCGAAAAATTTTCGCAAAATGCGGTGCAAAATTAGTCCTTTTTTTCAAATTACACAAATCCAAATGCATTTTTGCAGAAAACTTTTTGCTTTTTTTCTCAAAATCACTAATTTTGCACCCTCAAACGACTGAGAACAAACAATATTCACATAAAATAATTATAGCACTACAATTATGATTAATGCTCAAGACATTAAGAACGGAACGTGCATCCGCCTGGATGGCGATCTGTATTTCTGCATCGAATTCCTGCATGTAAAGCCCGGTAAGGGTAACACCTTTATGCGCACCAAGCTGAAAAACGTCGTTGATGGCCGCGTGCTGGAGCGTCGTTTCAACATCGGTGAGAAGCTCGAGGACGTGCGCGTGGAGCGTCGCCCCTATCAGTACCTGTACATGGATGGCAACGATGCCATGTTCATGAACAACGAGACTTATGAGCAGATTCCCATCGACAAGAACCTCATCACTGGTGCCGACTACATGAAGGAAGGTGACATCGTGGAAGTTGTCAGCGACGCTTCGACCGAGACCGTCCTCTTTGCCGAGATGCCCATCAAGACCCAGCTAAAGATCACTTACACTGAGCCCGGCGTCAAAGGCGACACCGCCACCAACACCCTCAAGCCCGCCACCGTCGAGACCGGCGCCACCGTTCGCGTGCCCCTGTTCATCGACACCGACGAGATTATCGAGGTCGACACCCGCGACGGCAGCTACGTTGGCCGCGTACGCTAAACAAGCGATACACAACCTATCATAAACAAACGAGGGACGCATGAAGCGCCCCTCGTTTTATATCCCAGTACATTGACTTTTACATCTTGCGCAGGATCCAGGGCAGTGGCTCCAGGATCTTGAGGCACACTTTCTTGTCGATGTCGTGGAGTAGGGCAGCCGCCTGCTCCTTCTCCTCAAAGCCTTGAAGGACCACAAAATACTGCTTCTCTGGCCCGCCATACAAGACGTAGCTGCCCCTGAAGCCGCACTCCTCGCGCAGGCGGTCGCGGTAGCTCTTGGCGTTGATGCGCTGCGAGAATGTGGCGACAACGACATTAAACGGGCTGACCGCATCGGTCGAGTCGATGGCGACATTGGCGTTGACATAGACCATGCGCACGCTGTCGCCGTTGATCACGTGGGTGTAGCGTTGCCGTTCGGCCTCGATCTTGGCATAGGTCTCAGCCCCGATACCCGTCTTGCGCCGCTCGACGGCTTTCTCGTATGCCTTGCGGTAATTCTTCTCGCTGCTGTGGCAGGACGTCATCATCACAGTCGCTACCATGACGGCAACAATAATATATAATGTCTTAATCTTCATGACCTAAAATTCACTAATCACTAATCTCTAATCCCTAATTAATCAATGCGCCAATAGCGCATTGATTATTTCGCCAATTCTATCACTTGGGCGTGGGTGATGTTACCCTGGTCCAGAGTGAGGGTGACGAGTGTGCGCACCACCTGCCAGCCCTGCACGCCCGCGGCGCCGGGATTGACGACGAGGCACCCTAGGGAACGGTCGGGCATCACCTTGAGGATGTGGCTGTGGCCGCACACAAACAGTTTGGGCCGCGACAACTCTAGTCGCTGCCTGATGCCTGGAGCATACCTGCCCGGATAACCGCCTATGTGGGTCATGACCACCTTGACACCCTCGACCTCAAAGGTTTCCATCTCCTTGAAGCGTCGCCGCAATGACGCCCCGTCCACATTGCCGCACACCGCGCGGAACACTGGGGCGATGGCTTCCAGCTTGTCGGCCAGCTCATCGCTGCCGATGTCGCCAGCATGCCACACCTCGTCACAGTCGGCGAAATGCTGCGCGTAGCGGTCGTCCCACCAGGCGTGGGTGTCACTGATGATGCCTATCTTCTTCATATCCTTCAATCAACCCTAAAGCCCTTAACGGCCCTAAGAGTCTTTAAGACCTACAGCGCAAATTCCATCAGCCTGGCAAGGTACTTGCCGATGATGTCAAATTCCAAATTCACCACGGTCCCAACCTCGATGCAGTGGAAGTTGGTGATCTCGCGGGTGTAGGGGATGATAGCGACCTGGAAACTGTCGCGCTCGCTGTTGCACACGGTGAGCGACACGCCGTTGACTGTCACGCTGCCTTTCTCGACAGTGACATAGCCTTTGCGGGCCATCTCGGGAGCCACCTCATACTTGAAGGTGAAATAGTGGCTGCCGTCCACTTCCTTGACATCGGTGCAGATGGCCGTTTGGTCGACATGGCCCTGCACGATGTGGCCATCAAGCCGCCCCTCGATGAGCATCGAGCGCTCCACATTCACCTCGTCGCCCACCTTGAGCAGACCCAGGTTGCTGCGGTCTAGCGTCTCTTGGATGGCGGTGACGGTATAGGTGCCGTCGCCGGGTAATTCAACCACAGTGAGGCACACGCCGTTGTGCGACACGCTCTGGTCAATCTTCAACTCATTGGTGAAACTGCACTTGAGGGTGATGTGCAAGTTACCACCGTCCTTGCGTAATGCGACGACGCGCGCCGCCTCTTCAACGATTCCTGAAAACATATCAGTATTTTCTTTTCTTTTTATTAATTATTATCTCTTATCTGTTAACTCTTAAACGTGAAGCATTGCGCTTTATTGCGCGGGCTCCCTTTGCCGCCCATGCGCTTAAGCAAAATCCCCGCCACATGTTTACCACGGACGGGGAGCAAGCTGTTTAGAAGTTAAACGAAATATACTTATTGTCGTTAGGGAACGTCCCTTGACGATAAGCCACAGTGTTGTTACTTGCCGAACTGCTCAAAGAACAGCGTGTAGGAAGTCTTGTCAACCAATTCCTCGGGGCCGAAGAACTGGATGGGGCCGGGATAGATGTAGCACGTCTCGAGCGCCCACTTGTCGCGGTTCTCGACAAAATGCTTGAAGGGAGCACCCTCGAGGTCCACCATAGCCTTGCGGATAACGGGCTTGTCCTTACCGGAACGACGTTCCATGTTCATCATCATGGTGATGGGCACACCGCAGGCAACCCAATCCTGAGCCTTGCGTCCCAGGTGGGTGATGGCCGACATGTAACCGGTGGCGCCCACAAAGATGAGGTGAGAAGCGTTGTAACCCAGCGAGTAGCAGTAGTCGGCATCAAAGTTGGAGGGGAAGGATGCACGTCCCTCGTAACCAAAGAAGTGATGCTGAGTCTTGAACTTGATGCGTTCAATCTCGCCGGCCTCGGCACGCATGTCAAGCACATGGGCTACCATGCTGCTGAGCAGACGCTCGCTCTCGATCTGGGATACCATCACGTTGCCGTGCTCGTCGCGGTCCAACGCCAGCTGGCGTGCAACTTCCTCAGGCAGTGAGTCGTAAACGACGCGGTTCTCCTCGGACAGATGCTCGCGCACGAAGTTGTTCTGCTCCATTTCACGCAGATTTGAAATCTCGGGGAATTTGGTCAGCATCTCGTTGAGCTCAGAGATGAGCTTCTTCATGGTGGGAACGAACTCCACGATGCCCTCGGGGACGAGGACAGTACCATAGTCCATACCCATGTCGTGACGCTTAACCACGATGTTGGCAATCTCCTCGGCGATGTCGTGCAGGGTCTTTTCCTTAGCTTCAACCTCCTCGCTGATAATGCAGTAGTTGGGGCGGGTCTGCAAGGCGCACTCCAGGGCGATGTGTGACGCTGAGCGTCCCATGAGCTTCATGAAGTGCCAGTATTTCTTGGCTGAATTACAGTCGCGGGCAACGTTGCCGATGAGCTCACTGTAAACCTTGGTTGCTGTGTCAAAACCGAACGAAATCTCAATGTGCTCGTTCTTGAGGTCACCGTCGATGGTCTTGGGGACACCGATAACCTGCACACCTGAATCGTGAGCCTTGTAGTACTCGGCCAGGATGGCGGCATTGGTGTTGCTGTCGTCACCACCGATGATTACCAGCGCCGAAATCTTGAGTTCGCGCAGGATCTGCAAACCGGCCTCAAACTGTTCGGGCTTTTCCAGCTTGGTGCGGCCCGAGCCGATAAGGTCAAAACCACCAGTGTTGCGGTATTGCTCAATCATGTCGCCAGTGATCTCAATGTAGCGGTGCTTGACAAGACCGTTAGGTCCGCCAAGGAAACCGTACAGGCGGCAATACTTGTTCAGCGCCTTAATACCATCATACAGGCCACAAATCACGTTATGGCCACCAGGGGCTTGACCACCACTGAGGATTACACCCACGTTGAAGGGTTTCTCGGGCGGCATGGCCGAATCATCGCGTTCAAAGGTCAATTGGGGCATGCCATAGGTGGTGGGAAACAGCGACTTGATGGCCTCTTGGTCGGCCACCGACTCGGTGGGTTCTCCCTCGATTGCGCGTACGGGGCACCTAAGGGTGACGGGCAGCTTGGGCCTGTAGGTCAGCCTCATGTTCTCCATTAAACTCTTGTTGTCAGTCATTTTAGAAATATTATATGGTTTGTATAAACGATTAAACAATCTTTTTTCAGGGCACAAAAGTACTGTAAATTTGTCACGCCTGCACTATTTACCGCTAACATTTTTTCGATTTTTCTAGCCCGATTTAGATTTTTTGACACTTTTGGGCCGAAAAATGATGATTTTTCGCCCATTCGCCCCATCTTGCTTATAATTCATAACTTCCTTTTCTCCAGGTAAAAATCCATTTGTCCCCTCTGTTTCCTTCATTCCATCAGTTTCTTCCGTCCCCTCCGTCCTGTATGCGTCGCCACCGCCCTGTCGCCCGTCATGTCCCGTGGGCCGTGGCTTTGCCACGGTTCCCATTGTGTTCTGCATGCGTCCAGGTTCAGTATTGCGCGATGCCATCGCGCAACCACCCCCTCTGTCCCCTAACTCCTAACCCCTAACTCCTAACTCCTAACTAACTCTAAACCCCTAACCCCTAAAAGCCTTTCATCCTTGCGCCTTATTCCACCTTTGCTTTACCTTTGCGCTGCATGGGCAATCGATTGCTTTTAATAATTCGTTAACAGTTCCGCACCACCCTCCGTTAATCGCATGGTAATGCGGTGAGGTTGATTGTCAGTCGGTTATGCGTTTTGTGCGAAAAGTGGTTGTTTTGCGTTTTGACTGTGGCGAACACCAATGCACTCTCTTTTTTCCACCCGATTGCTTGGTGTGTTATGAAAATCTTTGTATCTTCGCCAAATAAAAAATAAGAAAACAACCAAACACTATCTTAGACTATGAAAGGAATAGTACTTGCAGGCGGCTCTGGAACAAGGCTTTACCCAGTGACCAAAGGCATCTCAAAGCAATTGATACCCATCTATGACAAGCCGATGGTTTATTATCCTATTTCGGTGCTGATGCTTGCCGGAATCCGCGAGATACTCATTATCTCGACCCCACAGGACTTGCCCATGTTTCGCAGGCTGCTGGGCAGCGGTGAGGAGTTGGGTGTACGGTTTGAGTACGCCGAGCAGCCTCGTCCCGAGGGACTTGCCCAAGCCTTCATCATCGGCGAGGAGTTCGTCGGCAAGGATAGCGCATGCCTCGTGCTCGGCGACAACATCTTTTATGGTCAGAGCTTCACGCGGATGCTGATTGACGCTGTCGAGCGCACCGAGCGCGACAACGTGTGCACTCTGTGGGCCTATGCCGTGAGAGATCCCGAGCGTTTTGGCGTTGTGGAGTTTGACGAGCAAGGCAAGGCTATCAGCCTGGAGGAGAAGCCCCAGCACCCAAAGAGCAACTTTGCTGTGACTGGTCTCTACTTCTATCCCAATGATGTCGTGGAAATTGCTAAGCACATCAAGCCTAGCGCACGTGGTGAGTTGGAAATCACGACGGTCAATCAGGAGTTCCTCTCTCAGGACCGCGTTTATGTGCAGACGTTGGGTCGCGGCTTCGCATGGCTCGACACCGGCACCAGCGACTCGATGGCCGATGCGTCTAACTTCATCGGCACCATCGTCAACATGCAGGGCGTGCAGGTGGCTGCATTGGAGGAGATTGCCTTCCGCAAGGGCTGGATTAATGCCGAGCAGCTGCTGGCACTGGCCGAGCCGATGAAGAAGAACCAATACGGGCAGTACCTTATCCGCTTAGCGCAAAATGGACTCAAACGGTAAAATAAAAAAAGAGATCCATCTTATCGAGTTGCCCAAAATCAATGATCCTCGCGGCAACCTCACCTTTATCGAGAGCGGGATGCATGTGCCCTTTGAGGTGAAGCGCAACTACTGGATTTATGACGTGCCCAGTGGCATGTGGCGCGACGGCCATGCTTTCAAGGAGCAGGAGGAGTTCATCGTGTCGTTGAGTGGCAGCTTTGATGTCGTGGTCAATGACGGCAAGCAGCAGCAGACATTCCATCTCGCCCGCCCGCAAATTGGACTCTATGTGCCCAGTATGGTGTGGCGCCACATCGACAATTTCTCGACCAACTCGGTGGCGCTGGTGCTTTCCAGCACTCAGTATGACCCCGAGGACTATATCGAGGATTTTGAACTATTCAAGAAGCTAAAACTTGAGGAGGTACGTTGATATGGATAACAAGAATGCTCATAGCGTGGCGCGCATCAACGATTGCCGCATCATCAGCCTCAATAGGCATCACCATGAAAATGGTAACCTCACTGTCGTGGAAAACGGTGTTGAACTGCCCTTTGACGTGCAACGCACATTTTATATCTATGATGTGCCGGGTGGGGTAGAGAGAGGTGGCCACAGCCATCACACGAGCCAGCAGTTCATTGTGGCCATCAGCGGCAGCTTTGATGTCACTGTCGATGATGGTCGCGACCAGTTCACCTACACGCTCAACCGACCTTATCAGGGGCTGCTGGTCGTGCCGGGCATCTGGAACAGGCTGCACAACTTCTCGTCGGGCTCGGTTTGTCTGGTGCTCAATTCTCACCATTTCGACGAGAAAGACTATGTGAGGGACTATGACGAGTTCCTGCAACTGAAACGTGAATCCAAAGAATAAAGAAACACCAACTGAGATGAAGCAATATCCTTTTCTTGATCTGGCACTTGCCAATGCTCCCTACATGGACGAACTCAAGGCAGCTGCCTGTGACGTGATCGAAGGTGGGCGCTACCTGCGCGGTGAGCAGACTCAACTGCTGGAGCAAGAGATCGCTGAACTGTGCCAGGTCAAGCACTGTATCGGTGTGAGCAATGGGCTGGATGCCCTCAAACTCATCCTTCGGGCTTACAAGGAGTTGGGAAGGCTGCGCGATGGTGACGAGGTCATCGTGCCGGCCAATACCTATGTGGCGACTGTGCTCGCCGTCAGCGACAACGGACTGGTGCCGGTGTTGTGTGAGCCGCGTGAGGACACGCTGAACATGGACTCCAGCCTGATTGAGGGTCTCATAACCGACCGCACCCGAGCCGTCATGCCTGTGCACCTCTATGGCACGCCTTGCTGGGACGCTGGCCTGATGCAGGTGGCCCGTGATCATGATTTGCTCATCATCGAGGACAATGCCCAGGCCATCGGAGCTGCAAGCGATGTGGCTGGCTTGCATGGCACATTTGTCACGGGTGGACTAGGCGACGTTGCTGGTAACAGCTTCTATCCCACCAAGAACTTGGGTGCACTGGGCGATGCGGGCGCTGTGACTACCAGTGATGATGCCCTGGCCGATGCCGTTAGGGCCCTGGCCAATTATGGCTCTGATCGTCGCTACCATAATATCTATCTGGGCTATAACTGCCGTCTTGACGAGATTCAGGCGGCTACGCTCAGGGTAAAGCTGCGCTATCTCGAGCGTGAGAACGATGAGCGTGCTGCCATTGCCCGTGTTTATGACCAGTGCATCTCAAATCCGCGCGTGAAGACTCCTGTCATCTTCGAGGGCATGAGGCAGATTTGGCACCAATATGTGGTGCGTGTCGAGGGACGTGATGATTTCCGAGCCTATCTCACCGCCAATGGCGTGGGCAGCGACATCCACTACGCCACTCCGCCTCATCGTCAGCCGTGCTACAAGGATTTGGCTCATCTCTCATTCCCGATCACCGAGCGCCTGGCCGACGAGGTGGTTTCATTGCCCATCGCACCACCATTGACAACTGATGATGCCCGCGCCATCGCCGACATCATCAACCGTTTTTAATTCTTCAATATTATTCAGGCGCTGCCTTTATGATTTTGCGGCGCTGTCCAGTGTCATCACATTATAATATATGGTGATGGCTATGGCTTATTTGCCCTTGAGGATTTCCCAGGACAGGCGTTGAGCCTTCTTGAGGCTTGCAGGATCATTGGCGTCAATGCCATATTTCTCGGCAGGTGGAATCACGACAATCGTACCGGGTTTCACATTGTTGGGATCTGAAATGATGTTCTTGTTCTCCTCGTAGATGTAAACCCAGAACCAGGGACTGTCATAGTACCTGTCTGAGAGGGTGCTGAGCACAATCTTTGCAGTAACAGTGTCGGTGATGACCGATGACGACTCTTTGGCGACCGTTGTAGCGGCGTCACTGTCAACGGGTGCTGCTTCCTGTGATGACTCGGCCTTCTGACTGCCATTGCCGCCAAAGATGAGCCATCCCAGAACGCCCAGGGCTAGCGCTGCAAGCAATATCCATAGCCAACGCTTGAGCTTGGACTTGGCTGACGCACTGTCGATTTGCTCTTGGGTGGGCGTGTAAGCGTTGCGGGGCTCGGGGCGGTAGAATTTGTCTTCCGGCTCTGGTTCCACTTCAGTTGGCTTTGTGGGTTCGAGCTCAACCGGTTTTGCGGGCTCCGGCTCTGGCTCTGGCTCGGGTTCGGGTTCCGGCTCTGGAATAGGCTCAGGAACGGGTTTTGGCTCGGGAACGGGCTCGGGCTTTTCCTCTTGGATGGGCTTGGGAGAGCCGATGGGCTCGGGAACAAAGAACTCGTCGGGCTCGCTGGTGGGCAGGGGCTCGTGAAACTCAGGGAATTCGTCGGCCAGTGAGTTGGTGTCGTTTGCATCGAGAGGCGTCTCAGGCATGACCGAGGGGTGTTCCTCGTCAATGGCCGCCAATTTCTCGTCGGTGACGGCGTCATCCAGCATTACGGTCTCGAATTGGGCAAATGGCTGGTTGATGGCTTCGGCCAACGATTTGTCGGGTGTGAAGGTCAGTTTGTTGTGGCTTTCGATCTGTATGGGTTCTCCAGTGTTGACGTTCACGCCTTTGCGGGGCTTAACTGGAGTCAACTTAAAGGTCCCGATGCCCTTGATCTTGACTGTTTCGCCGTCGATAAGCGCTTGGGACACGGTCGCGAACAGTTCTTTAACAAACAGTTCACACACTCGCTTGGTCGTTGAGGTGGACGCGGCAATCATGTCCACGAGCTCGACAAATGTGATTTTTGTGTTCATGCTTTGCTCTCCTTTCTGTTTCACTTGAGTTTAGCCTTGAGCACATTGCTCACCTTGAATCCAAGCACGATCTTGGGCGGGACAAGCATCCGCTTTCCCGTCTGGGGATTCTGCATGACGCGCTCGTTGCGCTTCTTGGGCTCGAAGGTGCCAAAGCCTGGCACAATCACGCTATCCATCTCGCCGCAACGAGTGCGCAGCACGTCAGCAAACGCTTCGACCAGCTTGCTGATGTCTTGTGGCGTGCGCCCCATGTTTGTCGCGACGGTCTCAACCAGTTTCTTGTTATCCATAGGAAATTCTTTGTTTTTACAATCTGCAAAATTAGCGATATTTTTTGTTATTCGACATTTTTCTTTTAATTTTGTGACCTTGTAAAACACCCTATTGACAAGAAAAAATTAAGAATTATGAGAAAAATAGTCATTCTTGACGGTTATGCCGGTAATCCTGGCGACCTGTCGTGGGAACCGATGAGGGCACTTGCCCCGTGTGACATCTATGACTTTGGCACGGCCGACACTGTGGTCGAGCGCTGCCAGGGAGCCGAGATGGTGCTGACCAACAAAGTGCCCATCAACGCTGATGCCATTGCTCAACTGCCCGATTTGAAATACATCGGCGTGATGGCGACAGGATTCAACGTTGCTGACATCGCCGAGGCCAGCCGCCGCGGCATCGTGGTGACCAACGTGCCGGCCTACAGCACCGACAGCGTGGCGCAGTTGACGATAGCACACTTGCTCAACATCTGCTGGCAGCCCCAGCACTACACCGACGAAGCCCGTGACCTGAAGTGGACCAACTGTGGCAGCTACGCCTATTTCAATACTCCGCTCATTGAGTTGGCCGGCAAGCAGATGGGCGTCGTGGGAATGGGTAACATCGGTAGCGCCGTGGCGCGCATCGCCCAGGCGATGAACATGCGCGTGATGGCATTCACCAGCAAGAGCCCCGACCAATTGCCCGAGGGTATCCTCAAGGCAGATGACCTGGAGCACCTGATGCGCACCAGCGACGTGCTCACCCTGCATTGCCCGCTCAATGCCGACACGACTGGCATGATCAATGCCGAGCGCCTGGCGATGATGAAACAGGGGGCCATCGTGCTCAATATGGCCCGTGGCGCGCTCATCGATGAGCAGGCACTGGCCGACGCGCTGAACAGCGGGCACCTCTATGCCGCCGCCGTGGACTGCACCAGCGTCGAGCCACCTGCAGCCGATCATCCGCTGCTCACGGCCCGCAACTGCTACCTCACGCCGCACATCGGCTGGACCAGCTTTGAGGCCCGCGTGCGCCTGATGGACGTCATCACTAGCAACGTCGCCGCCTATCTCGACGGTAAACCCGTCAATGTTGTTAACCGATAAATTAAATACCAATGAACGAGCAAGATATCATCAATGAGGCCCTCGCTTGGGCCGAGGGAACCCATTGCGCCATCACCGTGAGTGACCTGGAAGGGAAAGTAATTTTCATGAACGAGCGGTCGAGGGCCACCTTCGATAAGGACGGACGCACCATGCTGGGCCAAAACATGATGCCCTGTCACAGCGCGAAGTCACAAGAGAAAATCCGCCACATGATCGCCACCGACACAGTCAACTGCTACACCATTGACAAGCAGGGCGTTAAGAAGATGATTTACCAGACCCCTTGGCGCGACCGTGACGGCAACGTCCGCGGCATGGTCGAGATCTCCATGGTCATCCCCCAGGAAATGCCCCACTACGTCAGGTCCTAAACGTCAACCCCGCTGATTTTCAGCGTAATCCGCAATATCACAACAGGCACCCGCCGAACTGATCCGCTCAGTTCACGGGCGCCTGTCGTCTTGCCCATGGTTATGGCCCCAGCTTCTTGGCTTGTGTTCTTGATCCATGTTCAGGCTTGTGGTTATGGGGCTTGCGCTATGGTTTCTAGTTATGCTCCCCGCATTGGGCTCATTGTTCAGGCCGCATTTGAGAATTATTAGGCCGCATTATTGTGCATATTTGACTCAAGATTTGCGGGAATGAAAAAAAAGCGTTACTTTTGTAGCTTGATGTTTGTGGCCGCAGCCGCCTTTTCGGAGCCCAGCCGTCCGCCACAACCATGACACAATAAGGTAACCCGCTGATAATGACTACTGCGATAGTGTCCCCAGCATTACCTGCTCTCCACCCATCCACCGCCGCCCCACGGCCCCGGTGACCCCTTGTATATCATCTATTGTTATTCAAGTGAATCAGTCTGAGAACTATCGCTCTGATAATAAGCGTATTGCAAAGAATACGCTCATAGTGTATGCTCGGCTGGTAGTGACAACAATAGTTGGAGTCCTTACATCGCGCTTTGTTTTACAAGCATTAGGAATCTCTGATTATGGATTGTATAATGTGGTCGGAGGTGTAATAGCATTGTTTGCGGTCATTGCGGGCTCAATGTCATCAACAACTATACGCTTTTTGAATATTGAGATCGGAAGACATGATGGGAACCCAAACAAGATTTTTAACGTTTGCCAGGTCACTCATATAGCATTTGCTGTTCTTGTTCTAATAATCGCTGAAACTATAGGTCTTTTTTATATATGGAATTATCTTAAAGTGGCGCCAGGAAAGGAGAATGATGCGATGTTCGTGTTTCAGGTGTCGACCATCGTTGCTTGCATAGGAATAATTAATGTCCCCTATCAGAGTGTGTTTGTCGCTAAAGAAAAATTCCTACACATCGCAATCATTGATATAGTTAACTCGTTGATTAAGTTAGCTCTGATTTGGTTATTATTATTCTACAAAGGAAACGCTCTTCGCCTTTATGCTATAATCATGAGCGTCACAACGTTTGTCTCGTTTATTGTCTATCATTATCTTTGTTTCAAGTATTGGCCACGATTAGTTAGGTGGAAGTTTTATAACAACTTTAGTGAGTATAAGGAATTGTTTGTTTATAATAATTATCATTTATTAGCATGTGTTGCCCTTATGGGTCGTTCACAGGGCTCAAACATACTTATAAATTTCTTCTTTGGAACCATTGTCAATGGAGCTTATGGAATTGCAAGGACAGTGCAAGCCTTTGTTGAGATGTTCACTGTGAATTTTGACTCGGCAGCAGCTCCGCAAATTACTCAAAGCGTCGGCCGGGGCGACATGCAACGGGCTTCATATATCGCAAGCAGGTCTTGCCGTATTTGTCAGTTGTTGTCTCTATTGATAGTCCTACCATTATATGTGGAAATGGAGTTAGTGTTAGGTATTTGGTTGGGAGAAGTTCCGGAGCATTCGGTAATGTTCTGCCGCGTGATATTAATCACCGTTTTAGTCGCGTCAACGGGTGGAGGTTTGTTGCGACTTAAGGATGCACTAGGTAAAATCAAATGGTTCATGATTATTTACTCATTTTGGTATTTCTTGACCTTGCCAGTCGGGTTCATTCTTTTTAAGTTGGGGTGCCCTCCAGTAACCATCTTGGTCCTATATATCTTGTCAGATGTTTTAAGCCGCATCAGCCAGTTGGTATTGATGAAGGTGATTTATAACTATGACATAATGTCCTTTATGGGTGAAGCCTATTCGCGACCATTAATAATAGCGGCTCTTATGTTTGCTTATTTGCTTATATATAGCCAATTGCATCTTCAGTCATCGTTGCAGCATTTCATAGGGCTGATGGTGGCGGCGGCTGTTGCAGCGCTGTTAGTCTTTTTCTTGGGTCTGTATGCAAATGAGCGAAAACAAGTGCTTTCTTATATCTCAAAAATCCTGAATAGATGAATTTAAAGCAATCAATAAAATGGCAGGTACGCAAGTTCCTAGTTGATCATTATCCCAAGATGATCATTGACCATGAGTGGCCCGCTCAGTTTGGACATAAGATAGACTGGAATAATCCACGAGATATTAATGAGAAAATCCAGTGGCTTATTTGTTTTTCTGACACAAGCGAGTGGACTCGACTTGCCGATAAATATAAAGTGCGAGAGTTTGTTAAAGAACGCGGATTAGAACACATCTTAACTCACCTTTATGGCGTATGGGATGATGCAACCAAAATTAATTTTGATGCTTTGCCTGAGAAATTCGTGCTTAAGTGCAACCATGATAGTGGATCAACAATTATTGTGGATAAGTCTAAGGGTTTTAATCCAGAACAAATTATTTCGTTTTATAAAGGGAGGCTGAAGAATAAATATGGCTATGTTAATTGTGAGCCACACTACAATAATATTCCTCCGAAAGTTATCGCCGAAGAATTTCTTAAGGCAGAAAATGCATCTTTCAAATCAGTAACCGATTACAAATTTTGGTGCTTCGATGGTACGGTTTATTATATTAGCGTCCTGTTTGATAGGACAAAAGATATGGTCCACAGGATGGTTTATGATTTGAATTGGTCAGCTCATCCAGAATTTCTTAAGTCAAATAGCTATTACAGGACTGATGAACAAGAACTCTTGCGTCCTATGGGATTAAATGATATGGTTAAAATTGCAGGAATACTATCCAAAGGTTTCCCTATGGTAAGGGTTGATTTATATGAAATTGAAGGCAGGATTTTCTTTGGTGAAATGACATTTACAGGTAATGGAGGTAGAATGTTGTATGCGCAATCATTTTTAGATAAATTGGGAAATTATTTATTGCTGCCAAGAAAGAAATAGGATTAGTAATGTGATGATTCATCTTACTATGATTTTCTTCAATGGCTGTTTTAGATTTTTACTATTTCTTTTTTCTCTTATTTTTATGTATTGGGCAAGTCAAATTCAGTTATTGATGTTAAGCTCAGTTGAGTTTGGCTTTAGAGCACAACTTCTTGCTATATTTAGGTCCACTTTTATCCGATAGATATTTTTTTATGTCAATAACAAAAGACCTTACATCTGTTGATCTTTTCAAGTTTATTGCGTCTATAATGGTAGTTGCAATTCATACGAATCCTTTCATTTCAAATATTGAAGCGGATTATTGGTTTACATCGGTATGTAGAATAGGCGTGCCATTTTTCTTTGTGGTAGGGAGTTATTTCTTTTTTAGAAGTAATAAACCAATTTGGAGTTACGTCAATAGGCTCTTGCTATTATACCTTGTTTGGTTTGTAATAGAGATACCATTTATTTATGAACGTTTCTTCATTGGATATTCGTTTGAAGAAGGAATAAGAAACTTTATAAAAGGACTCCTAATCAATAATACGTTTTATGCTTCTTGGTATATTACAGCATCTTGGCAAGCCACATTATTAGTGTATTTAATCTCAAGGCGCTCTCAAGCACTTTTATATATTGTGGGCGCACTCTGTGCATTTACGAGTGTTTCCAATGCTCTTTATGCTGATCTCTTTGATCATCCTGCGTGGGGTTCATTTACGCAGTTAACTTCAATGTGTTTTGCATCTAATTCTTTTATTGCAGCAATACCGTACTGCATTATTGGGAGATATATAGCACTTAATGAAGATAAATTGATTAAAAGGAGAAGTGGGCTCAAATACCTAATTATTATCTTTTTGTCATTGGGATTTATTGAACTATTGATTGGCAAGCAGTATTATTTAATGACAGACTCGTTTTGGTCTTTATATCCTATTTCTTTTGTTTTAGTGGTGTTACTTATATCTAGTAGCATTTCTATCAATGGTGATACATCGCGATTGTTAAGAAAAATGTCAATACTGATATATTTGATACATTGTATTGTAATACGCATAATGAGGAGTTTTGCCGACATTCAAGAAGGGATAATCTTATTTATAGTAACGGTGCTTATCACTATAAGCATATCTTATATTATTGTTAAACTATCCACTAAAATGAAACTGCTCAAGTATTTGTACTAGAGAGCAAAGTTGCCAGCACTAAGAAACGGATTCAGCATGTGAATTGTTTGTAAAACTAGTTTCTAGGTTTTTATCAGAAATACTAAATTGAAGCATGGCTTGTTAATATGTAAATTTGCTTTATTAGAAGAAGTTGTTTTTTATAGCAAGAACTTTTTGTTAGATTGGACGACAGTTTTTTATGAGAACATTTCATCCACTTTAATGAAAGAAGAAATGGCATTATATTTTTTAAAATGAGAGTTTTACTTACGGGAGGTGCGGGTTTTATTGGTATGCATGTGGCTCATGCTCTTGCTGAGGATGGCCATGAAGTTATCATCATCGATAACTTGAATGAATACTACAGCCCACAACTGAAGTGTGATCGTTTAAAACAACTTGGTATTGAGGCTATTGATGACTCATCGAGAAATGTGAGCTCAACATATCCTCAATTGTCGTTTTATAAAGGTGATATCGTTGACAAGGCTCTCGTCTTTGACTTGTTCAGTCAGCATAAGCCTGAACTTGTAGTCCATTTGGCAGCTCAGGCTGGAGTGAGGTATTCTCTAGAGAATCCTGATACTTACGTTCAGAGCAATGTCGTTGGCTTCTTGAATATGCTTGAGGCTGCAAGGCGTTATCCAGTTAGGCATTTTGTATATGCCAGTTCCAGCAGCGTATATGGCTTGAACGGCAAAATCCCATATTCAACTCACGATGGTGTGTCACATCCTGTCAGCTTATATGCAGCGACAAAGATAGCCGACGAGGTGATGGCTCACACCTATTCCCATTTGTTCAAGATACCATGCACTGGAATCAGGTTCTTTACCGTCTATGGCCCTTGGGGGCGTCCAGACATGTCTCCTTATCTATTTGCCGATGCCATCAGCAAGGATAAGCCCCTCAAGGTTTACAATTATGGTAAAATGCGTCGCGATTTCACCTATGTAGATGACATCGTTGGCGGCATTCTGCAGATTTGCAGCCGTCCACCTCAACCTAATGAATCCTGGGATAGTACCAAGGCCGATTGTGCGACGTCATCAGCGCCCTATAAGATTTACAACATTGGTAACACCCATCCAGTGGATTTGATAGACTATATCAAGGCTTTTGAGAAAGCGTTTGGCAAAGAGGCAAAAAAAGACTTCTTGCCACTGCAACCTGGTGATGTTCTGGAAACGTTCAGTGACATGAGTGACATGAAACGGGACTTTGACTTTACCCCCAAGGTTGATGTTGAGGAGGGAGTCCGCCGCTATGTCTCTTGGTTCCGTCAATATTATGAATGATAACTCTATAGTATGAAGGAATTTGTCGTTTATACGGTCTTGGTGGGTGGTTATGATGATGTATTGCAGCCAAAGGTTGTAGACGACAGGTTCGACTATGTCCTGTTCTCTAATGATTTTAAGGAAACCAAGCAAGGTGTCTGGACAGTAAGAGAAATTCCCAGGATCGTTGAAAATGATAACAAGCGCCTTTCCCGCTATCCCAAGACTCATCCCGAGACCCTTCTTGCTGATTACAAAGCTTCGTTATATATAGACGCGAACATCCAGATATTGGATCAATGGGTGTATGACAGGTTTATAGAATTATATGATCAAAACATCGAGTTTGCTGGAATACAATTAGTGTTAACAGGACGTGACTGTATCTATGAGCATTCTTTTGATATGTGTCAAGCGTTACTTGAGCATGACTATGTAGCCATACGGCAGTGCCATCGCTTGCATGAACTTGGCTTTCCTCGTCATTTTGGATTAAATGAGAATAATGTGCTCTTCAGAATTCATAGTGATAAAATGAAGGCAACAGACGAGGAGTGGTGGGATTGGATATTGAATTATTCGTCTCGTGATCAGTTCTCGTTTATGTATTGCCTTTGGAAAAACGGAGTGCCTCTTAATTACTTCTTGCCCGAGGGTGAAGATACCCGTAATGGCGAACATTTTCGTTTGGTTAACCATGACGGTGATGCTAATGTGATAAAAACAAAAATTATCAAGCGAGGTCTTATTGAGAAACTGCGCATCAAGAGCAAAACCTTTAACCCCGATAAGTATCGCCATCAGTGGCTGTCGTTGTACAAGTCTTCTCGCCCAGTTACATATCTATATTTAAAGGGGTTAGTGGCAATAGTGACGAATCTATCAAATATTTTTAAATCAATCTATTTAAAATGAAGGCTAGGGTTATAGCGTTTTACCTTCCTCAGTTTCATGAGATTCCTGAGAATAACGAATGGTGGGGCAAGGGCTTTACCGAGTGGACCAGTGTCAGGGGCGCAAAACCTTTGTTTAAAGGACATGTCCAGCCAAAGGTTCCTGGCGAATTAGGCTATTATAATCTGCTTGATCCCGAAATCAGAGAGCGTCAGGCCCAATTGGCGCGTGAAGCCGGGATAGAGGGTTTTATCTATTGGCATTATTGGTTCGGCAACGGCAAGCAATTGCTCGAAAGGCCTTTTAACGAGGTGTTGCAGTCCGGCAAACCAGATTTTCCATTTTGTTTAGGTTGGGCCAATCACACTTGGAGCAGGAAGACTTGGATTAGGTATAAGCAAACTGGTGACCAGTTGTTGATGGAGCAAACTTATCCTGGCGATGAGGATATCGTCGCTCATTTCTATAACGTGTTACCGGCCTTTAAGGACCACCGCTACATCACTGTAGATGATAAGCCCCTGTTTCTGGTTTGGGCACCATTGTTCTTGCCCAATCCGGCCCATTTTATGGAGATGTGGAATCGCCTTGCCGTGGAAAATGGCCTAAAAGGTATTCATTTCGTTGGATTGCAAGGTGGGCCGTTGAAAGGGTATAGAAAAACACTTGATCTGGGATTCGATGCATTAAATTGGGAGAACTTTTATTCAGCAGAGATGAAAGCCTCTTGGCTGAGGACTTATCTGTTTCCCAAACTTCAACGTTTTTATTCATCCAGATTTCTCTTAAAGAAATATCACTATAAAGATATAATAAAATACTTTTTTACAGAGATTGATCGGCAAGAGAACATATATCCGACAATTGTTGCAAACTATGATCATTCTCCTCGTAGTTTATATCGTGCTGTGATTTTCTATGGCTCAACTCCTGAACTGTTTAAAAAGCATGTCAAACAGGCTGTTGGAATTATCAAACATAAACAGCCTGAACATCGTATTTTATTCTTGAGATCATGGAATGAATGGGGAGAAGGCAACTACATGGAACCCGATAAAGAGTTTGGAAGGCAATATATTGATGCATTGCGAGAAGCTCTTGATTAGATCTTTTTCATTTGTTTTGTGTTTTTTCTAATTTGATTCATGATACCTAAAGTTATTCATTATTGCTGGTTTGGTAGAGGTCCTAAAAATGACTTGGCCAACAAATGTATTGAGAGTTGGAAAAAGTTTCTTCCTGATTATGAAATCAAGGAATGGAATGAGGATAACTTTGACCTCAGCAAATATAAGTATGCCGCAGAGGCCTATGATAATAGGAAGTATGCCTTTGTGACTGATGTGGTACGTCTGTACGCTCTCTATACAGAGGGAGGTGTGTACATGGATACTGATGTTGAGGTGCTGAAATCATTTAATCCATTTTTACATCACGTTATGTTTTCTGGGTTTGAAACTGATTATACTGTGCCGACGGGAATGATGGCTGCCGAGAAAGGCTCAATTTGGGCAAAGGAGTTATTGGACCAGTACAATGATAGGGCTTTTGTAATGCCTGATGGGAGTTTAGACATGACAACTAATACCAAAGTGATAACTGACTATATGGTAGAAAAGGGGCTAATACTCGATAATACGTACCAAGATTTCCCAAACTTTTGTACTATGTATCCAGCTGATTATTTTTGTCCAAAGGACCATACTACAGGCAAGATACGTATTACCAAAAATACTGTATGTATTCATCACTTTGCAGCATCATGGCGTAAACTTCCTTTGTGGATGCGGTTAAGGCATAGCCTTAAGTTATTTATGGTTAGAATATTTGGAGAAGCAGTTATTTCGAAATTATCTGATATTGCGACTTTTAGAGCATTTAGGCGAGAATGAAAAAGATATTGTTGGTTTTTGGGACACGTCCCGAAGCTATAAAAATGTGTCCGTTGGTCAAGGAATTTCAAAAGCATCCAGATGACTTTCGGACAATCGTTTGTGTGACTGGTCAACACAGAGAAATGCTTGATCAGGTGCTTACTATATTTGACGTAAAACCAGACTACGATCTCGATCTTATGAAGCCAGGACAGGATCTTTATGACTTGACAGCTAGAGTGCTGACAGGCATGCGCGATGTGTTGAAGATCGTTAAACCTGATGTTGTTCTTGTGCATGGTGATACAACTACTTCTACAGCGTCAGCACTGGCTGCTTTCTATCAGCAGATTCCTGTTGGACATGTTGAGGCAGGGCTTCGAACTCGAAATATTTATAGCCCTTGGCCAGAAGAGATTAATCGTCAAATAACAGGTCGCATTGCAACATACAATTTTTCGCCGACCTCTCTTTCTGCGGATAATCTGAAAGAGGAAAAAGCTATAGGAGAGATATTTGTGACAGGAAACACTGTGATAGATGCCCTTCACATGGTGGTTGAAAAATTAAAGAATGACAAAAACCTCGCAAACGCTCAAAATGAGTTACTTGCTTCTGCTGGTTATGATGTGAATCGTCTGATAGGGGGGAGGAAACTTGTGTTGATTACTGGCCATCGTCGTGAGAACTTTGGAGATGGATTCATAAACATCTGTAATGCAATAATGACCTTGAAAGAGAAATACCAAGATGTGGATTTTGTCTATCCAATGCATATGAATCCGAATGTGCGTAAGCCTATCCACGAAGTGTTCGGCCAGGACTTGAATGGTCTCGGAAATATGTTTTTTATTGAACCTTTACAATATGTCCAATTCGTTTACTTGATGGAGAAATCTACGATAGTCTTAACGGATTCAGGTGGAATCCAAGAGGAAGCCCCTGGATTAGGTAAGCCAGTCCTTGTTATGCGTGATACTACTGAACGCCCAGAGGCTCTCTCTAGTGGAACAGTGCATTTGGTTGGTACGGATTATGACAGAATAGTTAATGAAGTATCTATGCTGCTTGATGATCCTTTAGCATATGAGAAAATGAGTAAGGCTGTCAATCCATATGGCGATGGGAAGGCCTGCCAACGTATTGTTGCAGCCTTTCTTGGGTAGTAAAGGTGCTTGTCGCGGTGGTCGCATCGGGTGTTTGGCTTCACGTTGCATAAGATCAAGAATTTCATTACGGGCGAGAAAGACTATTGACAAATTGTAGAATAAAATATAGCACTGGAGAAGCTGGCTTGCGGGCCGGCTTTTCTTGTGTCATGGGGCGATACTGATGGGGACAAGTGCTGTTGCGGATGCTTTCTCTCGATTGTTTCTGTAATTCGCTGGACAATAGCTAATTAAAATGATATTCGGTCAAAAAAACACAAGTTTTGGGTCAAAAAAACACAAATTATCCAAACGCTTTTTGGCGTTTTTCATAATCTGGGTGATGAGGTGTCAGTACATTTGCGCATCAAAAAATTTGACCCTCATACTGAAACGCTGACGCTTGAAAACTCCTAAAAGCGTAATTATAGATGGCTGGAAACCGTACCCCGTTTCTGGCCATTTTTGATTTATATTGTTCAATGTGATCTCGCCCATGGCATTGTTTTAAACATGATCCATTTTTTTCGTTATTGATTATTGCGAATCTCTGCTTTAGCATGAACTGCTGCTGAAGGGACGTTGCGGTGTTGGCGCGAATCTGGGGCACTATTCAGTAATCCCTTCTCAAATGCCTCACGCTAAACCGCCAAGTCGCTAAGGTATTATAATTCAATTAAAAAGATTCTAGCAAATGAGATATATCATCAGACACACCAGCAACAATTGCACATTTTATAATATTCACAAACTACTATTAGATAAAAGCTTAGCGTCTTTGCGCCTTCGCGTGGGGCTAGCCAAACGGTTGAACAGTTGCCGATTCTGGGTTTTGTATGTGAAAAAATGTTGATGTGTTGAGATTTTTGAGGTTGTGAGTTTCAAAATTCGCCGCTTTTATAGTAATTTAGCAGGTAAAATAATGATAGAATGGTTAAATTAATACTGGAAATGAAACATATCGCTCTGATAATCATCGTGTTGATGGCCGCTGGATTGCGCTTGTCGGCTCAGGAACAGCTGGCCGAGCAACAGCCTGGCACCTTGTTTGCTTATCCCATGGCCCCTGACACTTGCTCCACGCTTGAGGCTCGCTGCAATTATATCATCACCCACTTTTGGGACAATTATGACATCAGTAAGCCCATTACCGATCAGGCTGCGTTTGAGAGGACGTTCCGTGATTTTGTGGATTTCTTCCGTTACGGACATCGCAACGTTGTTTTGTCAACCGTTCGCGATTTTGTGAATAAGGCCCAGTCTAACACGTCAAACCTGCAAAAGGTGGGCGAGGTGGCAGAGCGGGCGCTATATGGTACCGAGGCCGAGTATTGGAGTGATGAGGTATATGTGGCGTTTGCCAAGGCACTTGCTTCGTCCAAGAAGTTGCCCAAGGATGTTCGTGACCACTATGGTAATCAGTTGGCGCGCATCAATGCCGTTCAGGTGGGCAGTGCACTGGATTTTGAGTTCTTCGACGCCACTGGAGCAAATCGCCGGTTGAGCGATTATCCCGCCAAGAGTTATGTGCTGTTGTTTATCGATGATAGCGCTGACAGTTCCATTGGCCGCCTGCGCCTGAGTGCTGATGTCGCACTCAATGCCCTGCTCGATGCGGGCAATGCAGTACTGGTGTGCCTGTCCATGAACAAGTATAGTTCCGACTGGGCGACCACCGCTGCAGGGTATGCTAACAATTGGGTTGTGGGTTGCAATGCCGACCTGCTCAAGCAGCTTGACTTGCGCGCTTTCCCCTGCTGCTATGTGCTTGACGAGCAGCGCACAATCGTGAACAAGAGTCTCTCGGTCGATGGACTGATGTCTGCCGTTAACCCCAACTACTAATGTGACAATAGATGATGACAAATTTCTTTAAAAACCTGTTTCTTTATAGTGTGGGGCACACCTACAGCAACCTTTCGCGACTGTTCCTGCGCCTGTTCACGGGCATCATGTTCCTTCAACTGTGCATCCGTCAGATGCTGAATTTTGACCAGATTGTTCCCACTTTCAACGGTTTCATGGGTTTGTCGCCCGAGGCCTCGGTAACCGCTCTGGTCATTGTCGAGATGCTGTGTGCCGTGTGCATCATGCTGGGCTTGCTCACTCGGCTTGCCGTGCTGTTTCCCCTGGGGCTGATGCTGGTTGCCGAGGATGTCATCATGTCGTCTCAGGCATCGGTTTCCGACCAGCTATTCAATTTCCAGCCCGGTTATCCCGTGATGTTCATTGGCATTTTCATTTACATGCTCTTGGCGGGGCCAGGCAAGATTTCGCTGGACTACATCATTGCGGCACATTTTACCGAGAATTCCGTTGAGGAGGAGGTGCTTGACAAGGCCTAACCGAGCAAAAGATAATCAATCTATATGGCAATTGCAGTACTCATATCAGGAGGCGTTGATAGCGCGGTCGTCGTTCACCAGCTCAAGGAGCAGGGCGAGGATTTGCATCTGTTCTACATCCGCATCGGCATGGACAATGACGAGGGCGATTGCAGCGCCGAGGAAGATATCGAGATGTGTACCCTCATCGCCCACCGCTATGGCTTGCCGCTGGAAGTGGTGTCGTTGCACGAGGAGTACTGGGACCATGTGATGGAATATGCCTTGCGCACCGTCAAAGCAGGTCTCACGCCCAATCCTGACATGATGTGCAACCGCATGATCAAGTTTGGCTTCTTTGAGGAGCGTTGGGGCAAGGACTTTGACATGACTGCAACAGGCCACTATGCCACGACCCAGGTGGTCAACGGCGTGAAATACCTGGCCACGGCTGTCGATCCCGTCAAGGACCAGACCGATTTCCTGGCCCAGATTACCTATGACCAACTCAAGCATGTCATGTTTCCCATCGGGTCGCTGCCCAAGGACGAGGTTCGTCGCATAGCCGAAGCGGCACACTTGCCAAACGCCCACCGTCGCGACAGCCAGGGCATCTGCTTCTTGGGCCAGATTGACTATAACGACTTCATCCGTCGGCACTTGGGTGAGCGTCCTGGTCCCATCGTCGAGTTGGAGACTGGGCGCAAACTGGGCGAGCACCGCGGCTATTGGTTCCACACTATAGGCCAACGCAAAGGCCTGGGACTGAGCGGTGGCCCATGGTATGTCGTGCGCAAGAATGTGGATGACAATGTCATCTATGTGAGCAACGGTTACGGAACTGCCAAGCAATATGGCCGCACCCTTAGGCTTGACGAGATGCACTTCATCTCAGGGAACCCGTGGGACGGTGTGGATGGCTCAGTTGACATCATGTTCAAGAACCGTCACACGCCCAACATCATGCGCGGCAAGTTCACCCGCATTGGCGAACGCCAGTGGGTTATCGAGAGTGAACAGGACGTGCAGGGAATCGCTCCCGGCCAGTTTGCCGTTATCTACGACGCCCATGGCCACCTGTGCTATGGTAGTGGCATTATCACTAATTGATTGAAAGATTATTATATATGGACAAGAATAATTTGATAGAGTTGAAAGTGTTGGGCATTACGCGCAGCGAGGTTCAGGCTGGGGCTTATGCCCTGCTCCTCGAGAATGCCGATAGAACTCCTGACGCGGCACGTCGCATCCCAGTCGTGGTGGGCACAGCCGAGGCGCAATCCATTGCCATGCGGCTGGAGAATGTGGTCTCGCCACGCCCACTCACTCATGACCTGTTTGTGAGCATGTTTCATGTCTATGGCATCGAACTTGAGGGTGTTACGATCTACAGCTTCAAGGAGGGCGTGTTTGCCTCGATGCTTCACCTGACCGATGGCAAGATGGCCGTCGACATCGATGCCCGCACGAGTGACGCTATCGCCATCGCCCTGCGCACAGGCGCTCCCATCTATACTACGCCCGAGGTGATGTCCCTCACCAGCTATGAGTGGCGTCGTGACGGTGATTATAAGTCACAACGTCCCGTTCGTCTCGAGGACTTGCCCGTGGAGAAACTGGAGCAGCGCCTACAACACTATGTGGCCAAGGAACAATATGAGCGTGCGGCCAAAATCCAAAAGATCATTGCCCGCAAGACTAATCCGCAGCAAAGTGGCGATTGATGACTCGTTTCTACTGATTTTGTCGATTATACACAATTAAAATATCGTTTCAAGATGAAGAATTTAAAGTTAAGACTCATTGTGATGAATTTCCTGGAGTTTGCCGTGTGGGGAGCTTACCTGACTTGCATGGGCAACTACCTGGGACGTGCTGGCATGGGCACTGAGATTTCATTGTTCTATGCCATTCAGGGCTTCGTGTCAATCTTCATGCCCACCTTGATGGGTATTGTTGCCGACAAGTACATCCAGCCCCAACGCCTGTTGGGTATCTGCCACCTGATCGCTGGCATGGCGATGGTTGCTCTTGCCTACATGGGCATGGCCAATCCCGAGCCTAACAAGGTGGCGTTTATCACGATCTACACGTTGAGCGTAGCGTTTTATATGCCCACGTTGGCCTTGTC
>Ga0247611_10002123_pt1 | contig 33267 bp, 30 predicted proteins | sample 177DNAGHGhighgp2_FD_192422 | JGI IMG/M metagenome (GOLD analysis project Ga0247611, IMG submission 192422) | Sheep rumen microbial communities from Palmerston North, Manawatu-Wanganui, New Zealand - 1770 DNA GHGhigh gp2 | ecosystem: Host-associated > Mammals > Digestive system > Stomach > Rumen... | reverse complement strand
AGCTCTTCAGGCCGTCCTCATACTGGATGAGGGCGATGCGGGCGGAGCGGTTCGGATCGTACTCGATGGTGAGCACGGTGGCCTTGAATTCGTCGCGGTTGCGGACGAAGTCGATGATGCGGTACATTCTCTTGTGTCCGCCGCCACGGTAACGCACGGTCATCTGACCGGTGTTGTTACGTCCGCCGGAGGACTTCAGAGGCTCGAGGAGCTTCTTGTACGGCTTCTTCGCGGTGATCTCCTCGAAAGAGCTGATCGCCTTGTTACGCTGGCCGGGGGTTACCGGCTTGTACTTCTTGATTGCCATAATTCTTCCTCCTCTTAGATGTTAGCGTAGAAATCGATCTTGTCCTCACCTGCAAGCGTGACATATGCCTTCTTGAAGTGATTCGTGCGGCCCTTCAGCAGGCCGGCCTTGGTGTAGCGCTGCTTGCGCTTGCCGTGATAGTTGATGGTGTTCACGTCGGCGACGGAGACATTGTACATCTGCTCGACGGCGGCCTTGATCTGAAGCTTGTTCGCCTTGCGGTCGACGATGAAACCGTAACGGTTCAGCTTTTCGCCCTGAGCCGTCATCTTTTCGGTTACGATTGGCTTAATTAAGATACCCATGTCGTTTTCTCCTTTACTTTACTCTCGCTGCGAGGATATCCTGTACGCCGTCGACCATCACGAGGGAGTGAGCGTCCATGATGGCATAGGTGTTGATCTCGTCAACGGTGATGACCTTCACGTCCGGAAGGTTGCGGGATGAAAGAAAAATGTTGTTGGAGTTCTCCGGAAGGACGAAGAGGACCTTGCGGTCGCCGGCCTTGATGTTGGAGAGGATGTTCAGCAGCTCCTTGGTCTTGGGGGCCTCCATGGTGAAGGGCTCGACCAGGGTGATCTTGCCTTCAGCGGCCTTGTAGGAGAGGGCGGAGCAACGGGCGAGGCTCTTCACCTTCTTGTTCAGCTTGCTGTCATAGGTGCGCGGCTTGGGACCGAACACGCGACCGCCGCCGACGAAGATGTTGGCCTTCAGGGAACCGTGACGGGCGCCGCCGCCGCCTTTCTGGCGGCCGAGCTTCTTGGTGGAATAAGCCACCTCGCTGCGGTCCTTGGTCTTGGAGGTACCCTGGCGCTGGTTGCGCATATACTGGAGGACGTCCAGGTAGATGACGTGGTCGTTGGGCTCGATGCCGAAGACGTTCTCGTCCAGGACGACTTTCTTTCCGGATTCAGTTCCGTCAATCTTGTAAACAGACAATTCCATAATTACGCCTCCACAATTAAATAAGAACCCTTGGCTCCGGGGACGGAACCCTTGACGACGATGAGATTGTTCTCAGGGATGACTTTGAGGACCTCGAGGTTGAAAACCTTCACACGCTCGTTGCCCATGTGACCCGCCATGCGCATTCCCGGGAAAACGCGGGAAGGCCAGGAGGATGCACCCATGGAACCGGGGTGGCGGAGTCGGTTGTGCTGGCCGTGGGTCTGGCCACCGACACCGGCGAATCCGTGGCGCTTGACGACGCCCTGGAAACCCTTACCCTTGGAGGTACCGACAACGTCCACGAACTTGACATCTTCCGTGAAGATATCGGCGACCGTGAGGACGTCACCGAGCTTGAGATCACCGGCGAAGTCGGCCTCGAACTCGAGCACCTTCTTCTTGGGGGTGGTCCCTGCCTTTTCGAAATGGCCCTTCAGAGCCTTGCTGGTCTGCTTCTCTTTTTTCTCGTCATAGGCAAGCTGAATGGCGGCATAACCATCGGTCTCCACCGTACGAACCTGCGTGACAACACAAGGACCAGCCTCAACGACGGTGCATGGAATATTCTTTCCATCAGCACCGAAGACGGAAATCATTCCGACTTTTTTTCCAATTAAACCAGGCATTGGTGTTTGTTAATTAATTGTTTATTAATGCTTTAGCGCCGACAACTCGACGCCCCGCCTTTTTTGCGGACCGCAAAGGTACGAAGAAAACCGCTGATTTCCAAACGGATTCAGCGGTTTTCAACAACTTTTTCAACAAGGATGGAAAAGGCCTCAGAGCCGGTCCACGTCCGCCCAGCCGAACTTGGCGGGATAGAGCCAGGCGCGGTCGGTGCGTTCCATCACGCCGTAGTCCAGGGAGATCTTCGGGCATTCGGCATACGCGCGCTCGACGAAGGCGGGATCGCCGATCCCGGTTTCCCAGCCGGCGAACAGTTCGGTGACGTCGGGGATGTAGCGTTCCATCTCCTCCCGGATGACGGAGGCCTTCCAGAGGAAGATACCGGAGTTCCAGAAGAACTCGCCGGTACGGATGAAGACTTCGGCCAGTTCCAGCGGCGGTTTCTCGGTAAAGGTCTTCACCTGCAGGGGACGTTCCAGCTCCCACGCGCCGCGGCCTTCCTTGACCTGGATGTAACCGAAGTTCACGTCCGGGCTGCGGGGGACGATCCCGAGGGTCATCAGCACATCATTCCCGGAGACGAAGCCGAACATCTCGTCGATGGTGGCGGCGAACAGGTCGTCATCCCGGATCACCAGGTCGCAAGGAGAAGCGACGATGAGGGCGTCAGGGTCGCGCGTAAGGATAGTATAGGTGGCATAAGCCATACAGGGGGCCGTCTTCCGGCCGAACGGTTCCAGCAGCAGATTCCCTTCCGGAATCTCGGGCAGCAGGATGCGCGCCGTCGCGGCATATTTGGCAAGGGTGACCACCAGGATGTTCTCCCGGGGCATGAACCGCGAGAAGCGGTCATAGGTCATCCGGAGATATGCCCCAGGCGTCGAGCCTCCGGCCATGATGACACAATAGCGGTGTGTATCCATAAAAGGTTTATGTGGTTATAAGTACATCGGAATCCAGGCCTGGGGGAAGTAGTGCACCGTCGATGCGTCGCCGGAAAGGGTCACGGAGACCACGTCGAAGAACACTTCCCGGTCGGAACCGGTCTCGTTCAAATATTTCAGGGCGGCGGCGCTGATGCGGCGCTGTTTGAGCGCGTCCACCTTCTCCTCGGGAGCCGCATCGGCATCCAGCCGCGTCTTTACCTCTACAAAATGCAAGCCATCGGACGCTTCGGAGATGATGTCCACCTCCAAATGGCTGCCCCGCCAGTTCCGCGCCACGATCCGGTGTCCCTGCGCCTGCAGGAACGCGCAGGCCTTGTCCTCCCCCAACTGCCCGAAGGCGCGCTTTCCCCTCACCTGCATGGGCTTACCCGAATTTGACCACGGTGACGCCGGAGCCGCCGAACTGGATGTGCTCGTCGGCCGCCGAAACGACACCGGGGACGGTGCGGACATATTTCTGGATCTCCTCCCGGAGGGCGCCCGTGCCCTTGCCGTGGAGGATGCGCACGGTGCCGACGTCCAGCATGATGGCGTCGTCGATGTAGCGCATCACCTGCTCTATGGCCTCGCCCACCCGCATGCCGCGGACGTCCAGCTCCAGGCGGAAGTTCGCCTTCCGCTCGGCGATGCCGGCGTCATAGACCTGCCGGGGCTTGGGCGTTTCGCGGACCGCGGCGCGGTACTCGTTGGAGGTGACGCGCTCCACGCGGTCCAGCGGCAGTTTCGTGGAGAGGTTCCCCACGATGACGGTCACGGCCTTGGTGGACACCTTGGACACTTCGCCCACCATGCCGCCGTCCTTGATCCGGACCTTCTCGCCCACCTTCAGCGGGGCGGTGCGGAAGGCCGTCAGTTTCTCTTCCTCGGAGGCGCCGGCACCGGCTCCGTCCTGCCCTTCCTTGGCCGCGCGGCGGGCCTTCCGGGCCTTCTCCCGTTCCTTGCGCTCCTGAAGGGACTTGAGTTTCTTGTCCAGGTACTCCTCCCGGTTGCGCTTGTCTTCCAGCTTCTTGCCGGCCAGGGCGCCCAGGAAGTCGGACAGCTGCCCGCGGGCGTCCTTGGTGGCCTCTTTCTCCGCCTGGGACTCCTTGATGGTGCGGATGGTGCTCTCCACCTGCCGGTTGGCCCCCTTGACGATCTCCTCGGCCTCTTTCTTCGCCTCGTCCAGGATCTTCTGGCGGAGCTGCTTGATGTCCTCGAGTTCCTTCTGGTAGCGGTCCGTGACGGCTTCCAGGGTCTTGTCCGTCGCGCGGATCTTCGTCAGTTTCTCGTCCAGGACCCGGCGGTTCCGGGCAATCTTCCGCAGGTTCCGCTCGATGCCCACGAACTCCTCGCCGGCGCGGATCTCCGCGTCCTTGACGATCGGTTCGGGGAGGCCCATCTTCCGGGCGAGCTCAAAGGCGAAGGAATTGCCCGGCAGGCCCATCTCCAGCGCGAAGAGCGGGGCGATGTTCTTCGCGTCGAACTGCATGGCGCCGTTTACGACGCCCGTATCGCCCGAAGCGGCATACAGCTTCAGGTTCGTGTAATGCGTGGTGATGACCCCATATACGCCGCGGCGGTCCAGGTCCGCGAGGATGGCCTCGGCGATGGCGCCGCCCGCGGCGGGCTCCGTGCCCGAACCGAACTCGTCGATCAGCACGAGTGTCTTCGCGTCGGCTTCCTTCAGCATCGCGTTCATGTCGGCGAGGAAGGAGCTGTAGGTGGAGAGGTCGTTGTCGATGGACTGGTCGTCGCCGATGGACACCATGATCCGGTCGAACACCGGGAGCTCGGAGGTTTCGGAGGTGGGGATGAGCATGCCCCACTGGAACATGTATTGCAACAGGCCCACGGTCTTGAGGCACACCGACTTGCCGCCCGCGTTCGGGCCGGAAATCAGGAGGATGTGCTTCTCGGGGGTGAGGGTGGCCGTGAGGGGGACGATGGGCCGTCCTTCCTTGCGGAGGGCCTTCTCCAACAGCGGATGGCGGGCCTTCCGCAGCGACAGTTCGCCGTTTTCGGACAGGATGGGCATGCCCGCGATGAAGTCCAGGGCGACGCCCGCCTTCGCCATCAGGAAGTCGATTTCCCCGAGGAAGATGGCGGCGGCCGACAGGTCGGGAATCCAGGGGCGCAGGAACTCGGAGAACTCGTGCAGGATGCGCGCGACCTCGCGGGTCTCGGCGAACCGGAGTTCGGCGATCTCGTTGGTGAGGGCGACGATCTCGGCCGGTTCGACGAAGGTGGTCTTGCCGGTGGCGGACTCGTCATAGACGAAACCCGGGAACTGGCGCTTCTTCGCCGAGGCCACCGGGATGAGCATTTTGCCGTCCCGGATGGAGACGCTCGCATCGGCCTCCACGAGGCCGTCCTGCTGCGCCTTCCGGAGGATGGCGTTCATCCGCTTGGAGACGTTGATCTCGCGTTCGCGGATGGAAGTCCGGATCTCATAGAGCTTGTCCGACGCCGTATCCTTGATCTCGCCGTACTTGTCCAGGATGCCGTCGATGCGGCGCTGGATTTCCGGGAAACCCGGAAAGCCCGACGCCAGCTGCTTGAGTCCGGGATAGATGCCGTCCTTGATGCCGCGGAAGAAGTTCGTGACCTTGCGCAGGGTGTCCAGCATCGTCCGGAGCCGTCCCAGGGACAGCAGGTCGATGGAGGCGTTCTTGCCGATGGGCTCCAGGAAATGGAGGCAGTCGATGTAGCCGCTGGTGGGGAAATTCTCCTCGAACATGAGGATGAGGCGCATCTCGTCGGTGAGCTGGAGACGCTTCCGGATAACGGACGGGTCCGTGCTGAGTTCCTCGTTCTCGACGCGCTCGGCGGCATAATCCGTCGAGCAGCGGTCCGCAATGAGGGAGCGGACCCGGTCGAAACCGAGCTTGCCTTCCAATCTTCTCGCCGCCTCGTCCATGGTCTATTCCTCTTTGTCCTTGTCCTTTTCCGTTGACAGTGCCGAGCCCAGGAGCTCGCGGAGTTCCGCGATCGTTTCCACTTCCTTCGCCTCGCCGTTGCGGACGAAGCGCACGCCGCCGCTCTCCTCCGACACCACGATCACGTCCGCGTCCGTATCCTCCGACAGGCCGATGGCCGCGCGGTGGCGCATGCCGTAATGGGCCGGGATATCCGTGCGGTTGGTCATGGGCAGCTGGCACCGCGCCGCGGCGATCCGGTTGCCGACGATGATCATCGCGCCGTCGTGCAGCGGGGAATTCTTGAAGAAGATGTTCATGATGAGCCGGCGGTTGATCTCCGCGTCGAAGCGGTCGCCCGTGTCCATGAACTCGTCCATCGAGGATTTGTGTTGGATGACGATGAGGGCGCCGGTTTTCTCCGCCGACATGGCCCGCACGGCCTCCACCAGTTCCTCCACGCTCCGGCTTCCGAGCCGCTCCTCCTTGATGCCGAGGAGGCGGTTGAACAAGTCGCCCGTGCGGCGGGAGATGCCCGTCTGCATGGCGACGCGGTTCAGCAGGTGGCGGATTTCCGGCTGGAAGATGATGATGATCGCCAGGACACCCACGTCCAGGAGGGCGTTCAGCAGGACCGTCATCATCCGCATGTTCAGGGCCGACGCGATGGCCTGTCCCACCAGGAGCAGGGACAGCACCAGCACGATGTTGAGCACCGTGGAGTCGCCCCGGATGCTCCGCAGCAGAAGAAAGATCAGCAGCGCGACCATCCCGATGTCCAGGATGTCCGCCCAGCCGAACTGCAGGAATCCGAATATGCCCAGCACCTTGGTCATACGGGGCAAAGTTACGAAAAGATTTCGTACCTTTGAAAACTTTAATTCAACGAGATGGGTTTTCGCGTTCTGAAATTTGGCGGGTCTTCCGTGGCGGATGCCACGGCGATGTCCAGGGTGCTCGACATCGTCGGCGGCGCCCTCGCCGGCGGCCGGGTGGTCCTCGTCAGTTCGGCCATCAGCGGCTGCACCGACGGGCTGCTTGCCTGCGCCGACGGGGACACGGAAGGGGAAGCCGCGCTGATGGAACGGCATCTGGCCATCGTGCGGCGCCTGTTCACGGGCGCCGAGCAGGCCGAAGCCGCCGCGGAAGTGGTGCGCCTGTTCGCGGCGATGGAAGCCGCCCCGGCCGAGGAGAAAGTCACCTTCGGCGAGCTCCTGTCCACCCGCATCCTCGCCCGGAAACTCGACTGCGAGCGCATCCACACCCATTGGGTCGATTCCCGCGACCTCGTCGTGAAGGACGACCTGCCGGAAACGTACCGGCGGATCCGGGCGGCCGTCGCTGCCACGGACGCTTCGGTCGTCGTAGCGCCGGGTTTCATCTGCTGCGATTCTTTCGGGCGGATATGCACCCTCGGACGTGGCGGCTCGGACTACAGCGCCGCCCTGTATGCGGCCGCGCTGAGAGCCGATTCCCTCCAGATCTGGACCGACGTGCCGGGCATCATGACAGCGAACCCGAAGCAGGTTCCCGCCGCCCGCACCATCCCGGGCATGTCGTACCGCGCCGCCCTGGAAATGGCGGAGCACGGGGCCAAGGTGCTGTATGCACCGACCGTCGCCCCGGCCATGGAAGCGGGCATCGACATTGAAATCCGCAACACCTTCGCCCCCGCCGGGCGGTTCACCCGCATTTCCGCGCAACCGGACGCTTCGCCGTGGATCGGCGTCGCCTCCCAAGACGGAGAAATCTGCCTGGTAGGCACGTCGGAGGCCGATTTTGGCAGCGCCTCCGACACCGTCCAGGAAACGCTCCGGACGGCGGGCATCGCCCCGCTCTCCGTCCGCGTGGAGGGACTGAACCTTCTCGTGCGCGTCCGGGAAGCCATTGAACTTCCTGCCCTGCAGGCCCTGCACCGGGCCTTCTTTGAAACGAGACCACTCCGGGAGGTAAACCTGTTCATCGCGGGATTTGGCGCCGTGGGAAAGGCGCTCGTCGGCATGGTCGGCCGGACCGCCGACACGGTGGCGGAGCGCACCGGCAAGACGCTCCGCGTCGCCGGCCTGGGCGACAGCCGCCGCTGGCGCATCGACCTTGGAGGGGTCACCTCCCTGGACGGCGCCGCCGCGGGCGACTTCGTGGGCGCGGTCATCGACCTGGCCCCCAAAGGCTCCGTCTTCGTGGACTGCACCGACAGCGAAACCCTGTACAAGCGCTACCCGGACCTGTTCCGGGCGGGCCTCCATATCGTCTCCTCCAACCGGCGTTCCTTCGCCGTCCCGTACGTCGAATACGCCGCCATGCAGGCCGCGGCCCGCGAGAACGGCTGCTTCTTCCGCTACGAGACCACGGTCGGCGCGGCCCTCCCGATGCTGGAATCCCTCGCCATCGGCGCGAACAGTTGCGATGAGATCCTGTCCATCGAGGCCGTCGTCTCCTGCACCCTGAACCAGATTCTCAGTGCCTACGGGGAGGGCCCTACGTTCGCGTCGCTCGTCAAGGCGGCGCAGGAAGCCGGGCTCACCGAGCCCGATCCGCGTCTGGACCTCGGCGGTCGCGACGCACTCCGCAAGCTCCTCATCCTCGCCCGCGAGGCCGGCGTGCAGCTGGAAGAGAAGGACGTGGTCATCGAACCGATGATCCCCGCCTCGCTCTTCGGCGTGCCCCTGGAGGCCTTCTACAAGGGCCTCGAGGAGCTGGAGCCCGTCTTTGCGCAGGCGCAGCGCGACGCGCTCGCCGTCGGCCGACGACGCCGTTTCGTCGCCTTCCTGGAGAAAGATGCCGCCGCCCCGCTCGGCTACCGCGCCGGCATCCGCGTCATGGAAGTGCCGGAAACACACCCGGCTTACTACCTTCGCGGCACGGAGAACGCCATCCTCATCCGCAGCGCTTTCCACCCCACGCCCATCGTCATCCAAGGTCCCGGTGAAGGGGCCCGTCAGGCCGCCGCCAGTCTATTGAACGATATTTTACGCTGATTTTTAAATTATTTTTTTATCTTTGCAACGGTTAGTATTGTAGAACGGATTTAACAACTCAGAACGTATGAAAGTTGCTGTCGTGGGAGCGACCGGCCTGGTCGGCTCCAAAATGTTGCAAGTGCTGGAAGAGCGCCACTTCCCGGTGACCGAGCTCTTCCCTGTCGCCTCTTCCCGCTCCTGGGGAAAGAAAGTTACCTTCCAAGGCCGTGAATGGACGGTCATCGGCGCCGACGAGGCCATCGCCAAGCGGCCCACCGTCGCCATTTTCAGCGCCGGCGGTTCCGCTTCCGGCGAACTGGCCCCGAAGTTTGCGGCCGTGGGCTGCCGCGTCGTGGACAATTCCTCCTACTGGCGCATGGACCCGACCAAGAAGCTCGTGATCCCGGAGATCAACGGCGACGTCCTCGGTCCTGACGACTACATCATCGCGAACCCGAACTGTTCCACCATCCAGATGCTCATGGCCCTGGCTCCCCTCCACAAGGCCTACGGCATCAAGCGCATCGTCGTGAGCACCTACCAGAGCGTCTCCGGCAGCGGCGCCAAGGGCGTGAACCAGCTCAAGGCCGAGCGCGCCGGCGGCACCGGCGACTTTTATCCGCATCCCATCGACCTGAACACCCTCCCGCACATCGACGTCTTCCTGGACAACGGATACACCAAGGAGGAGATGAAGATGGTCAACGAGACCCATAAAATCCTCCGCGACGACTCCATCGCCGTCACCGCCACCACCGTCCGCGTGCCGGTCTGGGGCGGACACAGCGAGAGTGTCAATGTGGAATTCCGCAAGCCTTTCGACCTGGACGAGGCCCGCGCCCTGATGGCCGCGATGCCCGGCGTCGTCATCCAGGACGACCCCGAGAACAAGGTCTATCCGATGCCGCGCTTCGCCGAGGGCAAGGACGAGGTCTTCGTGGGCCGCATCCGTCGCGACTTCTCCGTGGAGAACGGCCTCAACCTCTGGTGCGTCGCCGACAACCTCCGCAAGGGCGCCGCGACCAACGCCGTCCAGATCGCCCAGCTCCTCCTGGAGAAGGGCCTCCTGGCCGAATAAGAGACAACCACATGGACTGGGGGTTCTTTCAGGAGTTTTTGAACATCGATTCCACTTCGGGCAAGGAGCGGAAGGTGGCCGAGTGGCTCGCGGAGCGCCTGCCGGGGATGTTCCCGGCGGCGAACCGGCCCGAGCTTCGCGCCGAGGAAGTCGGCGACGGCACCCTCAACCTCCTCCTCGCCTGGGGCCCCCCCCGCATCGTCTTCTGCTCTCACCTGGACACGGTCCCGCCGTATATTCCGCCCACATTCCCGGAGAGATGGCCGGTCGCAGCCGGCCATGACGAAAACACCGCCGTCATTCCCGGCTTGACCGGGAATCTACCCGAAACCATCAAGGGCCGGGGTTCCTGCGACGCGAAAGGGCAGGTGTTTGCCATCGTGGAGGCATGCAAGCAGCTCGCGGAAGAAGGGAAGACCGATTTCGGGATGCTGCTGCTCTCCGGAGAGGAAACCGGATCGTGGGGCGCGAAGGCGTTTGCGAAGACGGAGTTCCGGGCGGAGTACCTGGTCGTGGGCGAGCCCACAGACAATTGCATGGTGTCCGCGTCCAAGGGAACGAAGTCGTTCGACCTCAAGTTCACGGGCGAGCCGTTCCATTCGGGGTATCCGAAGTACGGCGTGAGCGCCGTGGACCTGTTCGTCGAGTTCGTGAATGCGCTGAAAGCGAAGGATTTCGGCATGGACCCGGTCCTGGGCGAGACCACCTGGAACATCGGCCTCCTGCATAGCGACAACCCGCAGAACATCCTCTCGCCGGAACTGACCTGCCGCCTCTACTTCCGCACGACCTTCGTCTCGGACGAAGCGGTCTGCCAGTGGATGGCCGAGGCTGCCGGCGAGCGCCTCGCCGTCACCGCCCGCGGGGGTGACACGCCGGCCCGGTACTGGACCGTCGAGGGCCTGCCGTCCAAGAGTGTCGCGTTCGGCAGCGATGCCCCGCACCTGAAGAACTTCACGCACAAAGCCATCTGCGGCCCGGGCAGCATCACCGTCGCGCACCGCGACGACGAATGCGTCCGCGTCGCGGACCTCGCCACCGCCGTGGAACAATATCTGGCCCTCTACCGCTCCGTAACGGAGTAAGGGCCGTCAAAATAAACATTTATGGGAAAAGACAGATTTGACATCAAAGACCGGGAGACCCTGGGCCTGATTACGGATGCGCGCGTCATCATCGACAAGGAAACCGGCGTGAACTACCTGTACGTCTGCTGCGGCTACGGCGGCGGCCTGACCCCGCTGCTCGATTCCGACGGGAAACCCATCATCACGAAAGACGGATATCAGAAGTAAGCCCCCAATTATTATGAAGGTAATCATCAGCGGATACGGCCGGATGGGCCATATGGTCGAAAAGGAACTGGCCCGGCGGGGAATCGAACTCGTCGCGGCAAGCGAGGACATCTGCAGCGTGGACCCGGCGGTGGCGAAGGAATGCGTCGTCATCGATTTCACCTGGCCGGATGCGTTCCGGGCCAATTATCCCTTCATCGCGAAGCACTTCAAGGCCGCGGTGGTGGGGACGACGGGCTGGAACGACATCGAGGCCGACGTGTTCAAGGCCTTCGAGGAGGCCGGCACGCCGCTCATCTATGCGTCGAACTTCTCCCTCGGCGTGAACGCCCTGTTCGCCGCCGTGGAGCGCGTGAGCAAGATGCTCAAGGGCAACGGCTACACGCCCGCCGTGGAGGAGACACACCACATCCACAAGCTGGACGCCCCGTCCGGCACGGCCAAGAGCCTCGGCAAGCTGCTCGAGGAAGGCCTCGGCGTGGAGCCCGAGATTACGGCCCATCGCATCGGCGAAGTCCCCGGCATCCATACGGTCACGTACACTTCCGAGGTCGATAAGCTCACGCTCACCCACGAAGCCTTCGGCCGCGAAGGCCTCGCCGCCGGCGCCGTCGCCGCCGCCTTGATGACGGAAGGCCTGAAAGGGGTGCACGAATTCAAAGAGTTGCTGTAACGGCAAATTATTCGTAACTTGCGGATTCAAACGACATTACGTATGAAACCATTGACTCTCAAGGGATGCGGGACGGCCCTGTTCACGCCGTTCAAGGATGGGAAAGTGGACGAGGCCGCTTTTGCAGCGACGGTCCGCCGGCAGGTCGAGGCCGGGATCCATTTCCTGGTCCCGCTCGGAACCAGCGGCGAGACGCCGTGCCTGTCCGTGGCGGAGCGCCAGCGGGTGCTCGCCCTTACGCGCGAGAACGCGCCGGGCAAGACGCTCGTCGTGGGCGGCGGCACGAACTCGCTCACGGCCACGCTGGAAAGCATGGCGCAACTCCCCGACGCCGACGCTTTCCTCATCGTCGTCCCCTATTACAACAAGCCCAACCAGACGGGCCTGTACGAGTACTACAAGGCCGTTGCCGGCAGTACCGACAAGCCCATTGTCATTTATAACGTGCCCGGGCGCACGGGCGCGAACATCACGGCCGAGACGACGCTCCGCCTCGCGGAGGAAATCCCCAACATCGTCGCCGTGAAGGAAGCCTCGAGCAATTACAAGCAGATCAGCGAGATCATCCGCTGCAAACCCGAAGGGTTCAGCGTGCTTTCCGGCAATGACGACGAGACGCTGTCGCTCATGGCGACGGGCGCCGACGGCGTCATCTCCGTCGCCTCCAACGTCGCCCCGCACGAGATGGTGGAGCTCGTGGAGGCCCTGCAGGCGGACGACATGGTCAAGGCCCGCGCCTACCACCACCTGCTGACGCCCCTCTTCCGGGCCTGCTTCGTGGAGCCGAACCCCATCCCCGGCAAGGCCGCCCTGGCCCAGCTGGGTCTGATGAAGAATGAGCTCCGCCTTCCGCTCGTCCCGGCCTCCCCCAAGACCGAAGAATTGATTGCCAAGACACTCGAAGAATTATGGAAGTAACCCTCGAACGTTTCAACGAAGTCATCGAAGGCCTGGAAAAAGGCGAAATCCGCGTCGCGGAAAAGAAGGACGGCCAGTGGGTCGTCAACAAGTGGGTGAAGGAAGTGATCCTCGCCGGATTCAAGCTCGGCGCGGTCACGGACATGTCCCAGGGCCAGTTCCCGTTCTTCGACAAGGCCACCTTCCCGGTGCGCCAGTTCAAGGCCGAGGACGGCGTGCGGATCGTCCCGGGCGGATCCAGCATCCGCCGCGGCGCCTACCTCGCCCCCGGTTCCATCGTCATGCCCCCGGCCTATGTCAATGTGGGCGCGTACGTGGGGGAAGGCACGATGGTCGATTCCCACGTGACCATCGGCTCCTGCGCGCAGGTAGGGAAGCACATCCACATCAGCGCCTCGACCCAGATCGGCGGCGTGCTCGAGCCCGCCGGCGCCATGCCCACGATCATCGAGGACGGCGCGTTCATCGGCGGCAACTGCGGCCTCTATGAGGGAACCATCGTCCAGGAAGGCGCCGTCGTCGCCTCCGGCGTGATCATCACCTCCTCCACCGCCATCTTCGATGCCACGACCGGCGAATTCATCCGCCGCAACGCCGACGGCCGCGTGGTCGTCCCCCGCGGCGCCGTCGTCGTCTCCGGCTCCAAGCCCATCATCCGCGGCGGCAAGCCCCTCGAGAGCGGCGTGCACCTCTACTGCCCCGTCATCGTCAAATACCGCGACGAGAAGACCTCCGGCAGCGTCCAGCTCGAAGACCTGTTGCGATAAATCTGAAAATCCTTTTAACTTTTCTCAGCCCGCTGCGTCTTATGAGTGCAGTCGGCTGAGTTTTGTTTATGAAAAGAATACTGATTACCCTATGTATGGTCCTGAGCCTCGCCTCGACGGCCTGGGCCGGAAACCCCGGCGGGAAACTCCGTTCGCTGGTATCGTCCTTCAAGGGGACGGAAGGATTCGACGTCGTGGACCTGGGCGGTCCGGCGCTGCTTCTGCTGAAGGCCGCCGCCCGCGCCGAAGCCGATGACCCCGAAGACCGTGCCGCCCTGGACCTGTTCCGCAGTCTCAAACGGCTGACTGTCATCGACTTTTCCGAAGCTGCGCCCGAGAAGCGGGAAAAGTTCCTCCGCAAGCTGGACCGGATCCTGGATGGGGAGGAGGTCCTGATGGAAGCCAAGGACGGCGGTGAGAAAGTCGCCATCTACGGCCTCTCCTCCAAGGACGGCAGCCGGATCGAAGACATCATCATCCGGGCCGATGACGCCCTCATCAGCGTCAAGGGGTCCATCCGCACCGACCAGGTCGAAGCCCTTATGAAACAGACCGCAAAATGACCGACGCCGGGTTCCATACCGTCTGGATTCCGTTGCAGGAGCGCTTCTACCGGGTCGCTTACTACATCCTGGAGGACCGGGCCGATGCCCTGGACGCCGTACAGGACCTGTACGTGAAGCTCTGGAAGATCCGCGACTCCCTGGACCTCGTCCGGAACCCGGGCGCCTACGGAGCCCTGCTGATGCGGAACCTCTGCATCGACCGGCTCCGGAAGCTGACGCCTTCCGGGGAGCTGCCAGACGACCTCCCGGGAAAGGAACCGCCCGACGAGGAACTCATCCGGAAAGAAAGCCTCGGCTCGCTCCTCCGGGCGATGGACACCCTCCCCGACAGCCAGCGGAAACTGATGCAACTCCACGTCCTGCAAGGACGGTCCTACGATGAAATCGCGGCCTTGACCGGCCTCTCTCCCCTCAACATCCGCGTCCAGATAAGCCTGGCCCGCAAAAAACTGAAAAGCCATGAAGTCCATTGACGAAATATCCCGGCTGAGCGCCGAAGACCTCGAGCGGATCTCGCTCGACGAAAGCATCCCCGTGCCGGAGGAACTCTCCGGAAGGGTGCAGGAGGCGGTCCATGCCGCCGGAGCGCAGGCGAACCGCCGCCGCTGGGTCCTCCCCGCCGGCATCGCCGCCGCCATCGCCACCCTCGTCGCCGTGGGCCTCACCCTGACACGGAATCCCGAACCCATCGACACGTTCGACGATCCCTACCTCGCCTACGCCGAGGTTGAGAAAGTCTTCGCCAAAATATCCGGCACCGTCGCGTACGGCGCGGAAAAAGTCTCCCAATCCGAACAAACCCTCGACAAACTCTCTTACTGGAAATGAAAAAGCTGTATATCCTCGTGGCGATGCTGCTGGTGAGCATCACCGCCCTCGCCCAGGACGGGCGCTCCCTCTACAACAAGTATTCCGACTACGACAACGTCGAAGCCGTGTACATCTCCCCCGCCATGTTCCGCCTCATCGGCAAGATTCCCGATATGGAGATGGACGGTGAAAACGTGAACCTCGGACCCGTCATCAAGTCCCTCTCCGGCCTGTACATCCTGTCCATCAAGCAGGGCGCCATCGCCGACGAACTGGCCGCCGACGTGAACCACTTCATCAAGAAGGGCCAGTACGAGCTCCTGATGGAAGCCAAGGACAGCGGAGAAGTGACGCGGATGTACACCGTGGGCGACGACTCCATCGTGAACAGCTTCGTCATGCTCTCGCACGCCGGCGCCGAAACGAACTTCATCTGCCTCGACGGCACCATCCCGCGCGACAAGCTCGAGGAACTCATCGCCGACGCGGCGAAGGACTGATTCCTCCCGGAAAGGACCAACGGACAGAAAAATGAAAAATTCTGTCCGTTTTTTTTTGCAGAATCCAATTTTATCTCTACCTTTGCAGTGTACTATTTGACTAATACACTATACAATGAAACGGATATATGCATTTTTGGTTTGCCTGATGGCCCTGACGATGAACGCTTTTGCCGCCCGGCAGAATGAAACGGTGCTGCGCGGGAGCGCGATCGAAGAGAGCGGCGCACCCGCGGGGTTCGCCACTGCGTTCCTGACCAATGCCAAGGGCGTGCTGGTCGTCGGCACCACCGCCGGCGAAGACGGCCGCTTTGAGCTCAAGGCCGCGCAAGGCACCTACACCCTCACCGTCTCCCTGGTCGGCTTCAAGGACGCTTCGCAGTCGGTCACGCTGAACCAGGCCCAGCAGGAACTCCCCCCTGTCCGCCTGGAAGAGGACAAGCAAATGCTCGGCGAAGCCGTCGTGCAGGCCGTGATGCCCAAGACCAAGCTTACCGGCGAAGGCCTGGCCACCTCCGTGCACGGGTCCGTGCTAGAGAACGCGGGCACGGCGCGCGACGTCCTGGGCAAGGTTCCGGGCATCATCAAAGGCCGGGACGGCATCGAAGTCATCGGCAAGGGCGCGCCCCAGATCTATATCAATGGCCGGAGAATGACCGACGCCACCGAACTGGACCGCATCCTGAGCCACGAGATCCAGAGCGTCGAGGTCATCAACAACCCCGGCGCGCAGTATGACGCCACTGTGCGCGCCGTCGTGCGCATCCGCACCATCAAACGGAAGGGCGAGGGCTTCGGTTTCAATGTGAACCTGACCGACGAGCAGTCGCTCCGAGTCAAGAAGTTCAACGACCCGGATGCCGCGGTCAATGTCAATTATCGCACGGGCGGCGTGGACGTTTTCGGCGGCGTCAACTACAACCGGTTCAGCCAGCGCCAGATCAGTGACCTCGTGCAGGAGACGAATGTCAGCCCCGTCGTCAAGCAGGTCGAGTCCCTGACGGCCGATTTCTCCTCCCAGGCGCTGACCACCACCGGCGGTGTGAACTGGCAAATCGCCAACAACCATTCTACCGGCGTCAAAGTGGAATGGGCCCGGAGCCTCTCCTACGGCGACGACGAGCTGATGCAGGGAGACATCTTCCGGGGTGGTGAACTCGTGGACCACCTGCGGACCGTCAACCACGGACAACTTGGGACGACGGCCCCCTATTCCCTGGGCGCCAACGCCTATTACAACGGCCTCGCAGGCAAGATGGGCATCGACCTGAACCTGGACTACTTCCAGGTTTCCGACAACAAGATCTCCAACATCCAGGAGGACAGCGACATCCAGGACGCGACCGTGTCGACGGAATCCGGTTCCGACAGCAAGCTGTACGCCGCCAAGCTGGTGCTTTCCTACCCCATCTGGCGGGGCCAGCTGCAGGCGGGCACGGAAGAAACCTTCTCCCGCACACGCGACAACTACCGGCTGACCGGGGCCGATATCCCGTCGACCTCTTCCCGGGTGAAGGAAGACAACCTCGCCGCGTTCGTGAACTACGGCTTTGTCGTCGGACAGATCGGCCAGCTGAGCGCCGGCCTGCGGTACGAGCACGTAAACTATGCCTATGAGGACCTGCTGGGCAACGGCAGCTTCTCAAGGAAATACGACAACCTGTTCCCGTCCGTCTCCTTCGCCGGCGTCCTCGGCCCTGTCCAGACGATGCTCAGCTACAGCGCCCGCACGGCCCGACCCGGCTTCAGCATGCTGTCCACGGCTATCCGCTACAACAATCGATACACCCTTCAGGGTGGCAATGCGACCCTTCAGCCGCAGGCCATCCAGTCCCTGTCCGCGACGGCGCTCTGGAACTTCCTCACCCTGGCCGTCAGCTACGACCGCACGAAGGACCCCATCATCACCTGGGCGAACCTGTACAACGACAAAGGCGTCATCCTGCTCAAGCCGGTCAACACGGAGAACCCGCTCCGGACCTTGTCCGCCTTCCTGGTCGCGACCCCGACCATCGGCCCCTGGAACATCAGCGCCACGACCGGTTTCCAGAAGACCTGGCTCCAGGTGGGAGACACCGTCTTCAACGACGCGCCCATCTGGATCGCCCGGCTGAACAACACGTTCACCCTCCAGAAGGGCTGGCAGCTGGAGTTGGGTGGCGAATACCATAGCCCTGGCCAGCAGCAGAACATCACGCTGACCAACCATTACTTCGACCTGACGGCAGCCGTGCAGAAGACCCTGCTGAAGGACGGTTCCCTGGTGCTCCGCCTGGAAGGCCGCGACCTTGCCTACCTGGGACACAACAACGTCTTCACCAACCTCGGACACTACAATATCACGCAGAGCGTCCTGATGGACACGCAGCGCCTCGTATTCTCCATCCGCTACCGCTTCAACACGACGGAGAGCAAATACAAGGGAACAGGCGCCGGAAAGGACGCCCGTCAGAGAATGGGAAGCAGTTCCAATTAACGGATTTCGACAAGCCGGGCAGGCCCGGTGAGATATACGTCGGTGAACTTTTCGTCCGCTCCGGGCGTGAAGTTCACCGACAACCAGTCTTGCCGGGCGCGGAGGAAGTACGCGCCGGGCGTGGCCGTAGGCACGCCGGCGTGATGCGCCACGAGGGCGCAGGCCGTGAGGCCCGTGCCGCAGGCGAGGGTCTCGCCTTCGACACCTTTTTCGAAGGTGCGGACGTGAAGCCCGTCCGGGGCGACATGGACGAAGTTCACGTTCGTGCCGATGGGCGCGAAGGCCTCGTTCCAGCGGAGCGCTTTGCCTTCCGCGTCGACATCGACCTGCTCCACATCCTCCACGAACTTCACGAAATGCCGCGTGCCGGTGTTCAGGAAATACCCGCCCAGCATGGGCGCAATCCCCTGCACGTCAATCATCTTGATGCGTACGGTCCAAAGGCCGTCCTCGGGCCGTTCGAGAATCTCGCCGGTATGTAGTCCGTCCGGCGCCATGAACAGAAATACACCGCCGGAAGCCGGCTTGATGCCCAGATAATCGGCAAACGCCACGATGCAGCGCCCGCCGTTCCCACACATCATCCCGCCGGACCCGTCGGGGTTGTAGAACTCCATGGTGAAATCGACCCCGGCATCCCCGGAACCCAGGATCATCAGCCCGTCGGTCTTGTAATCCTTGCACAGCGCCTCGATGCGCGGCACCTCGCGGAAGGCGGATACATCCCCCTCGCGGCCGTCGATGACCACGAAGTCGTTGCCCGCTCCGGAAAAATGATAAATCGTCTTCATAACCGTCCCTTGATGATTTCGCCCAGGAGCTTCATGCCCGGCTCCATCTTTTCCTCCGCGACGAAAGAGAAGTTGAGCCGCATCGTGTTGCGGTGGCTGCCGTCCAGGAAGAAGAACGAGCCGGCCACATAGGCGACGCCCTTGGAGAGCGCCTCGTCGTACATTTCAATGGTGTCGATGCCCTCCGGCAGCGTCAGGAACAGGAACAGCCCGCCTTCGGGATAGGTCCATTTCACGCCTCCGGGCATATACTTCTCCAGCAGGCTCACCATCAGGTCCCTGCGGCGGCGGTACTCCGCCTTCGTCTTCACGAGGTTCGCGTCCAGCGCCCCGCTCGTCAGGAACTCCGTAGCCATGTACTGGTCGAAAACCGGCGGGCACAGGTCCAGCGCCTGCTTGCAGATATAAATCTGCTCCAGCAGCTCCTCCGGGCCGATGATCCAACCCAACCGGAATCCCGGCGCAAAGATCTTCGAGAAACTCCCCAGATGCAGCGTCCTTTCCGGCGCCAGCGAATAAATCGTCGGCACCTCCTCCCCGCTGTACCGCAACTCCCGATATGGACTGTCCTCCACAATCACCACGTCCAACTCCCTCGCCAACTTCACAATCTCCTTCCGCTCCTCCAGCGTCATCGTCTCCCCCGACGGGTTATTGAAATCCGGGATGACATAGATGAACTTGTAATGGGGCTTCGGCGCCGGCGCATCGGCGCAGACCTCGCCCGGTTCCGGCGGACGGACAGAGGATATCGGCCTCACATCGGCCCTATATGCCTTGAATGACTGCAGGGCTCCCAGATATGTCGGTTCTGTGGTGAGGATGACATCGCCCGGGTCGCAGAGGATGCGGGTGCAGACGTCGATGCCCTGCTGGGACGAGGTCGTGATCTGCACCTTCGAAACCGGCACGCCGTAGCGGGCGGCAATCGCCTCCCGAAGCTCCGAAACACCCTGCGTAGCACCATACTGCAACGATTTGGTCCCGTACTTGTCCAGTACGAGCCCCGGCAGCTTCCGCAGGTCCTCCACCGGGAAGGTCACGGCTGCCGGATAACCGCCGGCGAACGAGCAGATGGCGCTCAGGTCCACCTTCCGGAAGATTTCCCGGACCGGACTCCGCATGAAAGAGGGGACGTCTGAGGAAAAGAGATGACGGTAGTCCATTATTCGCGGGTAATATGCGCCCCGAGGGCGTTCAGGCGGCCTTCGATGTCTTCGTAGCCGCGGTCGATCTGTTCGATGTTGTCGATGGTGGAGGTGCCCTTGGCGCTCATCGCGGCGAGGAGCATCGCGATACCGGCGCGGATATCGGGCGAGACCAGCCGGGCCGCCTTCAGGGTGATCCGGTGATCATGGCCGATGACGACGGCCCGGTGCGGATCGCACAGGATGATCTGCGCGCCCATGTCGATGAGCTTGTCGACAAAGAACAGCCTGGACTCGAACATCTTCTGGTGGATGAGGACGCTACCCTTGCACTGCGTGGCGACCACCAGCATCACCGACAGGAGGTCCGGGGTGAGGCCCGGCCAGGGGGCGTCGGCGAGGGTCATGATGGACCCGTCCAGGAAGGAGTCGATCTCGTAGCTCTCCTGCGCCGGAACGTAGATGTCGTCTCCCCGCTGCTCCAGGTTCACGCCCAGGCGGCGGAAAGCGTCGGGGATGATGCCCAGGTCGTACCAGGACACGTCCTTGATGGTGATTTCGCTCTGGTTGATGGCCGCCATGCCGATGAACGAGCCCACCTCGATCATGTCCGGAAGGATCCGGTGGTTCGTGCCGTAGAGCTTCTCCACGCCGTGGATCCGGAGCAGGTTGGAACCGACCCCGTCGATGAACGCGCCCATCCGGTTGAGCATCTTGCACAACTGCTGCAGGTACGGCTCGCAGGCGGCGTTGTAGATGGTGGTCGTGCCTCGCGCGAGGACGGCGGCCATCACGATGTTGGCCGTACCGGTCACGGAAGCCTCGTCCAGCAGCATGTAGCGGCCGGTCAGGCGGCCGTTGGAAGTCAGATGGAACGCGCGGCGGGAAGCGTCATACTCCATATTGGCGCCCAGGGTGACCATGCCGGAGAGGTGCGTGTCCACGCGCCGGCGGCCGATCTTGTCGCCGCCCGGCTTCGCGAACCACGCGTGGCCGAAGCGCGAAAGCAGCGGTCCCACGACCATCACCGATCCGCGGAGCGCCGCACACTTCTTGACGAACTCCTCCGTCTCGATGTACGCCGTGTCCACCTCGTCCGCCTGGAAGCGGTAGGTCCCTTTCTCCAGGCGCTGGACTTTTACACCCATCCCCTGCAGCAGGCCGATGAGGTTCTTCACGTCCAGGATCTCCGGAACGTTGGAGAGAACGACCGGATCGGCGGTCAGCAGCACGGCGCTGATGACTTCCAGGGCCTCGTTCTTCGCGCCCTGCGGGGTGATTTCGCCGGACAGCTTATGCCCGCCTTCGATGATGAATTTTCCCATATTACACGTGCTCTACTTCTGGGTGGAGTTCTATGCCATACTTTTCCCGGATCGTGCCGATGACGCGCTGTTCCAGGGCGACAATCTCTTCCGGGGTCGCCGACCCGGTCGCATTGACAATCACGAGGGGCTGCTTCGGATACACCTGTGCGCCGCCGAGCCGCATGCCCTTGAATCCGCACTGGTCGATCATCCAGGCGGCCGGCACCTTCACTTTTTCGCCGACCTCATAGTGCGGCACTTCATATTCCGGACCATTCTCCGCCTTCGCGATGGACACAATCTGCTCGAAGTGATCCCTTTCGATGACCGGGTTGCAGAAAAAGCTCCCCGCGCTCCCGATCTCCTTCGGGTCCGGCAGCTTCTGCTCCCGGATGCCGATGACCGTCTCGCGGATCATCTGCGGTGTGAGATGCCCGATCAGGTCGGGCATGACGACATCCCCCGTCATTCCCGGCTTGACCGGGAATCTCGCCTCCAGCGCCTTGCGAACGCCGCCGTAGTCCAGCTTGGGCTGGGGGACGGTGGAGAGGCGGAAGGTGACGGCGGTGATGATATAGCGGCCCTTCCAGTCGGTTTTGAAGTGTGAGGTGCGGTAGCCGTAGCCGCAGTCCCCGCCCGGAATGTCCACGAAGCGGCGCTCCTGCCGATCAAAGGCATGGACCGTGTCGATGATATCCTTCGCCTCCACGCCATACGCGCCGATGTTCTGCACCGCGCTCGCTCCCACCTCGCCGGGGATCAGCGACAGGTTCTCCGGGCCCCAGAGGTCCTCGGAGGCCGCCCAGGCGCAGAAGTCGTCAAAGACGACGCCGGCGGCGACGCGGACGAGGACAGATTCATCGCTGCGCTCAGAATGACAGCCCTTGTTGCAAAGATGCAAGACAGTGCCGGGGAAGTCGCCGGTGAAGAGGAGGTTCGAGCCGCCGCCCATCACGAAGAGGGGCTGCGGAAGGGCGTCGAAATCCAGTGTGAGCAGGTCCTCCGGTTCCGTCACCTCCACATACAAACGGCAGGACACCTTCATGCCGAAGGTGTTCTGTCGGGAAAGGTCATATGTCTCGTTCCTCTTTATCATTTAGGGAGGTTGGGAACCGACCGGTTTATAAATGGTTAATAATCAAACAATTCTGAAACACGAAGTTCCAAATCCTGTTCCAAAATAGGAGGTCGGGAACCAATCGCCTTGCAATAGACTTATTATCAACCGCTTACAAAACGCCTGGTTCCAAACCCAAGCAGGCGCTACTCCGCCGCCTTCACGTTCAGGGCGATCTGGAGCTCGTCCAGCTGGACCTGGTCGATCTCCGACGGGGAGTCGATCATCACGTCGCGGCCCTGGTTGTTCTTCGGGAAAGCGATATAGTCGCGGATGGAGTCGGAGCCGCCCATCAGGGCGCACACGCGGTCGAAGCCGAAGGCGAGGCCGCCGTGCGGCGGGGCGCCGAACTTGAAGGCGTTGATGATGAAGCCGAACTTGAGTTCCGCTTCCTCCTCTCCGATGCCCAGCACCTCGAACATGCGCTTCTGCATGTCGGCGTTGTGGATCCGGATGGAGCCGCCGCCGAGCTCGGAGCCGTTCAGGACGAAGTCGTAGGCATTGGCGCAGACGCGCTCGAGGTCTTCCTTCGCGTTGGAATAGAACCACTTCTCGTGCTCCGGTTTGGGGGCCGTGAAGGGGTGGTGCATCGCGTAGAAGCGCTGGGTCTCGTCGTCCCACTCCAGGAGCGGGAAGTCCACGATCCACAGCGGGGCGAAGACCTTCGGATCGCGGAAGCCCAGGCGGTTGCCCATCTCCAGGCGCAGGACGCCGAGCATGGTCTGGACCTTGCGCTTGTTGTCACCGGACATCACCAGGAGGAGGTCACCGGGTTGCGCCTCAGCGGCGGCAGCGATGCGGGCGAGATCCTCGGCCCCGTAGAACTTGTCGATGGAGGACTTGTAGGAGCCGTCCGCATTGACCCGGATGTAAATCAGGCCCTTGGCACCTACCTGCGGGCGCTTGACCCACTCGGTGAGCTCGTCCACCTGCTTGCGGGTGTATTCGGCGGCGCCGGGAACGGCGATCGCGCCGATGTAGGCCGCGCCGTCCAGGACGCCGAAGCCCTTGCCCTTCGCCACGTCCGTCAGTTCGTGGATCTTCATCCCGAAACGGACGTCCGGCTTGTCGGAACCGTAATTGTCCATCGCGTCGTACCAGGTCATCCGCGGGAGCGGATTGGGGATATCGACGCCCAGGACGTTCTTGAACAGGGTGCGCATCATCTCCTCGAAGTTGTTCAGGACGTCTTCCTGCTCCACGAAGGACATTTCGCAGTCGATCTGGGTGAATTCCGGCTGCCGGTCCGCGCGGAGGTCCTCGTCGCGGAAGCAGCGGACGATCTGGAAGTAGCGGTCATAGCCGGCCACCATCAGCAGCTGCTTGAAGGTCTGGGGGCTCTGCGGGAGGGCGTAGAACTGGCCCGGATTCATGCGGGACGGGACGACGAAGTCACGGGCGCCTTCCGGCGTGGACTTGATCAGGTAGGGGGTTTCGATCTCCATGAAGCCCTTGGCGTCCAGGAAATTGCGGATCTCATGGGCTACGCGGTGCCGGAGCGTGAGCGCCCGGCGGAGCGGGCCGCGGCGGAGGTCCAGGTAGCGGTATTTCATCCGGATGTCGTCGCCGCCGTCGGATTCGTCCTCGATGGTGAAGGGCGGGGTGACGGACTTGTTCAGGATGGTGATGGCAGACACCTTGATCTCGATGTCGCCGGTGGGCATCTTGCTGTTCTTGGCCTGGCGCTCGACGACTTCGCCGACCGCCTGGATGACGAATTCACGGCCGAGGGAGGTGGCGGTGTCCACCAGGTCGGCGGGCGCGTCTGCCTCCACGACAAGCTGGGTGATGCCGTAACGGTCCCGGAGGTCGATGAAGGTCATGCCGCCCAGTTTGCGGGCTTTCTGGACCCATCCGGCGAGCGTCACGCGCTCTCCCTTGTTGCCGATGCGGAGTTCTCCGCAAGTGTGTGTACGATACATATCTTTCTCTTCAGTTTAACTTCGGATTAACTTACAAAATTAGCAAAAAAATATGAGTATCTTTGCAGGGATAACCGATTTGATATGGAAGTACGCGCCAAGAAGGCCCTCGGCCAGCATTTTCTCACCGACCAGCGCATCGCGCAGGACATCGTCGCCGCCCTGCACGGCCCCTGCGAGGCCCTGGAAGTGGGCCCCGGCATGGGGGTATTGACCCAGTACCTGCTGCAGCGGGAGGACATCGACCTGAAACTCGTAGAGATCGACGGGGAATCCGTGGATTACCTCCTCACGCACTTCGCCGGCATGCAGGGAAAGCTCCTGCAGGCCGATTTCCTGCGGCTGAAGCTGGAGAAGATCTTCCCGGAGCGGTTCTCCGTCATCGGCAATTTCCCGTACAACATCTCCTCGCAGATCTTCTTCAAGGTCCTGGACTACCGCGAAAGCATCCCGGAAGTCGTGTGCATGATCCAGAAGGAGGTCGCCGAGCGCATCGCCGAAGGGCCGGGCTCCAAGACCTACGGCATCCTCTCGGTCCTGCTCCAGGCCTGGTATGACATCGAATACCTGTTCAGCGTGGGCTCAGGCTGCTTCGCCCCGCCCCCCAAGGTGGAATCTGCCGTCATCCGCCTCACGCGGAACAGCCGCACGGACCTGGGCTGTGACGAAAGCCTCTTCCGGGCCGTCGTGAAAACCGCTTTCGGCCAGCGCCGGAAAATGATGCGGAACCCGCTGAAGCCCCTCATCGCCGCCAAGGCCACCCGCGAGGGCTGGACCGACGAGGAAAAGGCGGCCTTCACCGCCAACCCCGTTTTCGAGCGCCGCCCCGAAACCTTGTCCGTGGAAGACTTCATCGACCTGACCAATCTGTTGACATAGCCCTATGAAGAAGCTCCTCCCCCTCCTCGCCGTGCTGCTGTGCGCGTGCGGACAAAAGCCGGCCGAGCCGCCCAAGATTTCCATTTTCTGCGACCATATCTGGACCGTGGCGCGCCAGGAAGGGATTTCCTTCCGGGAGGCGGCGACGAAGATCCGGGAAATCGGCTACGACGGGGCCGATGTCCGGGTGCTCCAGGACCCCGACGAACTCCGGATCCTGGACAGCCTGGGGTTCGGGCACGCCTGCGCCATCGCGGACATCGACTACGGCGCCGGAGAACAGCCGGAGATGGAAGCCCTCGCCCTCGCTTTTCTGGAGACTTACGGCTATGACCGGCTGCTGCTCGTGACCGGCCTGATGCCGGAGGGCAGCACGCTCGAAGAGCGGGACGCCGCCCGGCAGCGGATCGCCGCCTTCGCCAAGCGGGTGTCGGACAAGGGTTACTGCATCATGGTCGAAGACTACGACAATCCCCGTTCCCTCTGCTACAACATGGCGGGGCTGGACTCCCTGTTCACCCTGGCGCCCAGCCTGGGCCACGTGTTCGACACCGGCAACTACCTGTTCGCCGGGGATGATGCCCTGGCCGCCTACGACCAATTCAAGAACCGCATCGGCCACGTCCATCTGAAAGACCGCGTGGCCCCGGACGACATGCACTGCGTCCCCGCCGGCAGCGGTTGCATCCCCATTGCGGAGATCGTCGGCAAGCTTGTCGACTCCGGTTACGGCGGCTGGCTCACCGTCGAGCAGTACGGCTCCCGCCAGATGCTCGCCGACAGCCAGGCCGCCTACGCGAACGTGACGGCCATCCTGCAAGGGAAATAATCTTCCGAATCAGAGTTTCGCGACGGTGGCAGCCAGCTGGTCACCGAGTCCGATGGTATAGCCTTCGGACAGGAAGAACACGCGGTTGAAGGAGTCTGCGAGGATGACGAGCGGGAGGCGGGTCGGCGCGCCGGCATCGCTGGCCGGGCCGACCTTCATGCCCTGCTCGATGCCCTTCTGCACGGATCCGTCCGCATCCAGGCCCAGGACGATGGTCGAGGGAAGGGTGCCGTAACGGCCTTCGGACATCTCCACCTGGAGGCGGTGCATGGCCGCATCGGAGGAGCAGAGGAGCACGATCGGACGGCCCCAGGCCTCGAGCTTCTCGCGGGCGGCCGCGAGGTCGCGGAGGACGTGGTTCGTGGGCTCCTTGCCGGGCTCCAGGATAGCCAGGGCGTAGTGGCCGCGGCCGCAGGCGGAAAGGATAGAGGCCGGTTCTTTCGCTTCGTTGGAGAGCACGTCCCCATCCTCGGTCTTGGCGAGGGCGACGGGAGTGAACTTCGTTTCCGCATCGAAGGAGCCGATGACCGGAACTTCATTCTCGCTGGCGCGGAGGACCAGGTCGCAGACGGTCTCCTTGCCGGCGACGACGTCAAAGAAGGCCATCGACACCGGGACGGTGCCGCTGGAAAGGCGGTTGCCGGAGACCAGCAGATAGCGGCCTTCCTCCAGCGGATAACCCTTCTTGAACACATGGGCCCAGTCCATACCGCCGCCCATGTCCACTTCTTCCTCATCGAATTCCAACAGGTGCGGCCGCCCGTTCTCGATCTTGGAGAGGGAGAAATGGCTGTAGTACTTGGGATTGTCGACGACCTTATCCGGGGTATAGGAGAGTCGGAGCGTGCCCTTCGGGGCGGCCACGGCCGGGCCGGCACCGTCAAAGTCCACGTCCAGCCATTCCTGGTCGATCCGGTACTGCACCTTGCCGGTCACGGGATCCTTCTGCGCGTCGATGCCGCGGTAGCGGGCGAGCGCGACGAAGAAGATGTCGCGCGAGCGCGGATCCGCCATCTCGGTTTCGAAGACGCCGAACGGGGACATCGGGATGGACCAGGCCTTGGGGTCGTCCAGGACGGTGATGTTGCTGCGGACGTAAGTCACTACATCCTGCGGCGTAATCAGGTCATCCAGCTGTCCGTAGGGTTCGAACTGGGACTTGTACGGGCTCAGGAACTCGTTCTCCACGCGCGGGCCCAGGACAGCGTCGCGGTCGTTGTAACTGTCCATGAGGATCGGCAGGGTGATGTCGTGGAAATCCTTCCGGCTCAGGGTCAGGAAAAGATGCTCCACGCGCTCATGGTCGTCGGCCATCGACATGAAAGCCTCGATGGTGCGCCAGTTGCCGCGGGACCATTCGATGGGGAAAACCATATGGTGGCCGTAGCCGTGCTCCTGCGTGAAGGCCAAGGCTTCCTCGTGCGTCGGGAACGTGGCCTCATAGGCGTGGCGGAGGGAATCCTCATAGGCGAAGCGGCGGTCGTTCTCCGCCCGCTGCGCCGGCGTCACCTCCGGCAGCCGGACGTTCTCCGGCGGGGGGACGATGTCGAAAGAATCACGATCGGGACGGCCCTTCGACAGGCTCAGGGACCGGTCCAGGACGACCGTCACCTCCTTGTCCTTCCCGAAGGAACACTTGGCGTAGCCGTAGGCGCCATCTTTCGACGCCCAGATGAGCAGGTCGCCGAGGCCGGAGGAAAGGAAGGTGCGGCCGTCGGCGTCCGTGTACTTGGAGACGGCCGGATAGAATTCCGCGTAGTTGTAGATGCAGAAGTCCACGCGGGCGCCCTCGACGGGCTTCCCGGCGGCATCGACTACCCGGAAATCGGCCCGGGCGGTGGTGGCGTAATTGTCGATGAGGTTGACTTCCGTGTAGTTCGGGCTCTCGAGCACGACCTCCTCCGGTCCGTCATAGCGGCCGAAGACCTTGGTGTGCATGAGCATGGCGCGGGAGGCGGGGGCGTTGAACCAGCCGAGATCCAGCACCGGCTCGGGCTCGCAGGCACCGATGAAGTGCCATTGTCCGTCAGCCCAGGCTTCCACCCAGGCGTGGTTGTCGTCGGTATGGGCCCATCTCGGGGTGTACACCTGCCGGGCGGGAATGCCCACGGACCGCAGCGCGGCAACACAGAAGGTCGATTCCTCACCGCAGCGCCCCAGCGCGTTCATCATGGAGGCCAGCGGAGACGAAGTCCGCGCATCCGAGGGCTGGTAAGTCATCTTCTCGTGGCACCAGTGATTCACTTCCAGGATGGCCTCTTTCATGGAGAGGCCTTTTACCCGCGGAGCGATCTCGCGGTTGAAGACCACGCGGGACGTGTCCAGGTTTTCGTTGTTCACGCGGATGGGCAGCACGAAGTGGCGGAACTCCCGCTCAGGCACCTTCCAGCCCATCTCCTTCCGGATGCGGAACGTCGCCCGTACCTGGTCCAGATAATACGAGGCCGGATAGTCCACGGCATCCGCCAACGGCATATAGGCATAGAGGAACTCCAGCGCTTCGTGCTCCTCCGGGCTCAACAACTCCCCGTCGTTCAGAGCAGTCCCCGTCTTGTCGAAAGGAGAGAACACGGCGTCCGTCTGTTCCAGCCGCGCCGTAAAATCCGCCTGCACCGCTTCGCGGTACGCCTTGTCCTTCATGAAATGCGTTTCGCGGCCGCAACAGGCGGCCACCAGGACCACGGAGAGCCCTGCCATGACTATTCTTCCCAGTTTCTTCATAGTCTACGAATTTACGAAACTTTTTGCAATATCCGGTGGATGGTCTATCTTTGCGATTATGAAACAGTGGATTCTCCTCGTGGCGGCCCTCCTGGTCGGCCTCTCCGCCGAAGCCCAGCGCAAATACTATGTGGGCGGCGACATCTCGTTCGGCGTCGGTTCTTCCGGCTCCAGCATCGTCGTGTATCCGGAAGTGGGCACCCGCATCGCGAACAACGTATACCTGGGCCTTGCGGCGGGCTTCGACTGGAACAACTATTCCAACCAGTCGGACTTCTCCATGGGCCTGATCCCGCACCTGCGGGGATACCTCCCGCTGTATCAGCGCTTCGGCCTGTCCGGCGACCTGTATTTCTCCGCCCGTTGGACGCGCCGGCAGGGATATGATCCGCTCATCAACTCCCAGACGCTGGGCTTCCGCCCCGGCCTCTTCTTCCCCATCGGCAACGCCATCATCTCTACGCAGATCGGCTTCTTCGGCTGGAACCGCACCGGCTATGGAAACGGATACGCGAGCTCCCGGTGGCAAGCCCGCCTGGAAGCCCGCGATATCCTAATCGGGGTGATGTTCCAACTATAGGACCAGCTTGTCCAGCTCCGCCCAGTGCTCCGGCGTCATCGATCCCGGAGTGAACAGGCAGATACCCGCCGCGCCGGCGTCCATGGAGCCCTGGACGGCCGTGGCGATCTCGGACGGGATGAGCCCGTGGCCTTCCGGATCCTTGATTTCGGCCTTGCGCTGCCATTCGCGGCAGATGAACAGGCCGGAGATGACGGGCACCTCGCCCGCGGCCTTCACCTCTTCCGCCGTGATGTCGGCGAGCCAGTCAGCCCCTTCCAGATAGAAGTCGTTGTAGTTCATCGGGAACACCATGTCGATGGGCCACTGGTCCCACTGCTGGCGCACCATGGGTACGGCCAGGGAGTTGGGGCCCGGGAACACGTCGGCGCTGACTTTCTTGCCCATGGCATGGACCGCGTCACACACCTTCGTCACCAGCGCAGTGACCTTCCCGCAGCGGAACGCCGTCCACTCGGGCACGGCCTGCGGATCCTCCGCCTGGAGGATGTCGATGCCGGTCAGTTCCTTGAACTCGCTCACGCAACGGTCGCAGTAGCAGTAGTCCGCCGGCGGATACGGGCCGTTGGAGAAGTCCAGGCCGTACTTGTCCCACAGGCCGCGGGCCAGGATGGCGTCGGCGTAGCGGATGTAGTCCAGCTGGACATAGTCCACGTCGGGGACGGCGGCGATTTCCGTGATCATGGACACGATGAAATCCTGCACCTCCGGGTTCGCCGGATCCAGGGCCTGGTAGTACTGGACATAGGCGGGGAACTCGTCCGCGCTCTGGCCCAGCCGGTTCACCGCATACCACTCGTGCGGCTTGCCTCCCTGCAGCATGCAGGGCTTCCAGGCATGATACTCGAGGCCTTCCTCATGGGCGATGGCGGAAATGGCCGGGATGTCGGCGAGGTCCGCCTGGATGCAGACGCCCGTGAAGCCATGGGCCTTATAGTTCTGGAACTTGGCCCTCACCTCTTCCAGGTTCGGGTTCTTGCCGATGCCTTCCCACCCGTACAGGGGGATAGAGGCTTTCTTTTCGGTACAGGACGCCAGCATCAGCAGGGCGGCCAGGGCAATCAAAAGTTTTTTCATATTTCCGGATGGTTATCTTTCCAAAGATAGCAACTTTACAGCTTCCTCGCAAGGGCGGCGATCTTCTCGCCGGTGCCGATGGTGTAGCCCTGGGAGGCGTAGACGGCACGGCCATCGGTGTGGACGACGCCGACGAGCGGAAGCTGGTCCGTGCGGAGGCCGAGGCCTTCCGCGAGGCCGGAAAGGATGGAGCCGTCCGCGTCGATGCCGAAGACCACCGTGGCGGGAAGGGTACCGAAGCGGCCGCCGTCAATCTCGCTGTGCAGGCGTTCCAACTGCGCCTCGCTGGTGGCGATGAGGTAGATGGGGCGTCCCCAGGCTTCCAGCGCGGTACGCGCAGCAGAAAGGTCGTTCAGCAAGTGGTTGGTCGGTTCCAGGCCCACGTCCAGGACCGCGACGACATAGTACCCCGCCTCCACGGCGGAAAGGACGCCGCGGGGTAAGAAGTTACCCAGCACCTTCACCTCTTCAGGCATCGTCTCGATCTTCAGCGGAACTTCCAGGGTCTCCCCCGGCGTCACGTGGAAGAGGTTCACGGTCACGGGCGTGGAGCCGTCGGAGAGGCGGTTGCCGCTCGTGAGAAGGTAGTCGCCCTCCGGCAGGTCGGCTTCATGGCCGGCGCCGGCGCCCCGGCGGCCGCCCATCCCGAAGCCGACCGCCTGCGGCCGGCCGTCCACGATGCGGCTCAGGGAGAAATGCTGGCCGTATTGCGGCCGCTCGATGCCTTCCACGGGCTCATAGAGGAGTTTCACGTGTCCCGTTGGAGCGGCAGCGACATCCGTGGCGCTCGCCAGGTCGATGGTCCGCCAGTCACCGCGGGGGCCGAAAGGCCCCGCCGGGGCGGCCTCGCCCGGCTTCGCCGCGTTGTACTGCATCGCGCCGGAGAGCCGGTCGCGGCGGAGCTCGACGCCGAAGGTGCGGCCGAGGGCGATGGCGAGGAGGTCGCGCGAGCGCGGGTTCGCCACCCGGCCCTTCCAGACGCCGACCGGCGAGACGGGAATATCCCAGAAGAGAGGATCTTCATCCACCGTCACGTTGTCCCGGATCCAGCCCAGGATGGCCCGGGCGCCCTGGCCCGGATCACCGCCGCCCCGGAAGGCCTTCTGCAGATCCGCCGGAACGTTCTGGAGGAACCAGCCCTTGTAGGGCGACAGGAATTCACTTTCAATACGCGGGGAGAGGATGCTCTCCGTAGCGTTGTAGCTGTCCCAGAGGATGTCGGCCGGGACATCGGTCAGGTCTTTCTGGCTGAGGGAAGCAAGCAGGCGCACGGCCCGATCCTTATCCGAAGCCTGGCGGAGGAAGCCCATGATGGTGGCGCCGTTGCCGGCCGAGGCCTCTACGAGCCGGGCCGCCTGCGGCGGCAGGCCCTGCTCCGCGACGAAAGCCGCGGCGGCCTCCCGAGCCGGGAAACCAGCCATGTAGGCCTTCCGGACGGAGTCCTCATAGGCCATCCGGCGGTCATTCTCCGCCCGCTGCTCCGGGGTCACCCGCGGCAGGACCACGTCCTCCTTCGGTGGAACGATGGCGAGCAGTTCGGAGACGCCGACCGGGCAATCCAGCGTGACCGTCGCCTCGGTATCCTCGCCGAAATGCACCTTCACATACCCGTAGGCCCCGTCCTTGGAGGCCCACACGAGCATATCGCCGAGACCGGCGGAGAGGGCCGTACGGCCGTCGGCGTCGGTGTACTTGGACACGGCGGGATAGAACTGCGAGGAATTGTAGATGCAGAAATCGACCCGGGCGCCCTCGACGGGTTTCCCTTCGGCGGAAACGACCTGGAAGGCGATCTGCCCGGCCTTGGCGTAGTTTTCAATCAGGTTGATCTCGGTGTAGCCCGGGGTGCGGAGGACCACTTCCTCCGGACCGTCGTACTTGCCGAACACCTTCGTATGGGTAAGCATCGCGCGGGAGGCGGGAGCGTTGAACCAGCCCAAGTTCAACACAGGTTCCGGCTCGCAGGCGCCCAGGAACCACCACTGGCCGTCGGCCCAGGCCTCCACCCAGGCGTGGTTGCTTTCCGTATGGGCCCAGCGCGGGGTGTATACCTGCCGGGCCGGGATGCCCACGCAGCGGAGGGCGGCAACACAGAACGTCGACTCCTCGCCGCAGCGGCCCAGGGCGTTCTTGACCGACGCCAGGGGCGCGTGCGTGCGTCCGTCGGACGGCTGGTAGGTCATCTTCTCATGGCACCAGTGGTTCACTTCCAGGATGGCCTCCTGCATCGGCATCCCCTTCACGCGGGCTTTCAACTCGTCATAGAACACAAGCCGCGCGGAATCGAGGTCCTCGTTGTTGGTCCTGAGGGGCAGCACGAAATGGCGGAACTCCCGTTCGGGAACGTCCCAGCCCATTTCCTCACGCGCCTGCAGGGACTTGCGCACGTTTGCCAGGAAGAATTCCGCCGGATAGTCGGCGACATCGGCCAGCGGCATATAGGCATACAGGAATTCGAGGGCCTCCTGCTCTTCCGCCGTCATCGACAGGCCGGCGGGCGTGAAATGTCCGCCCGTCGCCTTCATCCGGGCCTGGTAGTCTTGATGCACCGTAGCGCGATAGGAGGAATCGGCCAGGAAATGGGAACCGCCGCAGGACACCACAAGGAGTGACACCAGCAGCGAAAGGGCGAGGATCTTTTTCATATCGGGGTGATTGATGGACAAATATACGAAAAAGCCGGGCCTTTTTCAAGACCCGGCTGAAAAGCGTACAGGGGAGGATTAGTCCTCTTCCTGCTCCTGGGCGGCGTACTCGGCGATGAGCTTCGTCTGGACGTCGGCCGGGACCTGGACGTACTCGGCGAACTTCATCTGGAAGGTCGCGGAGCCACCGGTCAGGGAGCTCAGGACGGTGGAGTAGCGGTACAGCTCGGCGAGCGGAACGCGGGCGTGCAGGATGGTCATGCCCTTGTCCATGTCCTGGTTCATGATCATGCCACGGCGGGTGTTGAGGTCGCTCATGCAAGGACCCACATACTCGTTCGGGGTGATGATGTCCACATTGTAGATAGGCTCGAGGATCTTCGGGCCGGCGTTCTTGAAGGCCTCCTTGAAGGCGTTGCGGCCGGCGATGATGAAGGCGATTTCCTTGGAGTCCACCGGGTGCATCTTACCGTCGTACACATACA
>Ga0247611_10002122_pt1 | contig 33289 bp, 28 predicted proteins | sample 177DNAGHGhighgp2_FD_192422 | JGI IMG/M metagenome (GOLD analysis project Ga0247611, IMG submission 192422) | Sheep rumen microbial communities from Palmerston North, Manawatu-Wanganui, New Zealand - 1770 DNA GHGhigh gp2 | ecosystem: Host-associated > Mammals > Digestive system > Stomach > Rumen... | reverse complement strand
CCCCAATGCAATTCCTTGGATAGAATCATTTGTGTAGACCAATACCTGATGGGTGTCGAGCGCAAACTGGGCGACAAAGGCTGTGTCGCTGGTGAGGGTGACGACCCGTGGATTGGCGGTGACGCTGTCGGACCATTGGACAAAGTGATAATGGGGCATGGGGACGGCAGTGAGGGTCACCTGGGAAAGATAGGGGTAGGAGCCACTGCCGAGAACGTTGCCCGCGGCATAGTTGGTGCTGGAGGCGGAGAGAGAGAAATGGACAGAGTCGAACTGGGCTACAAGAGAAAGATCGCTGGTGACAGTGAGTGTGCGGGGGTTGTCGGTATTGCCGTCGCTCCATTGGACGAAGTAGAAGCCGTAGAAGGGGGTGGCGTAGATGACCGTTTGTGTATTATACATGAAGTTGCCCCCACCTGAGACGGTTCCTAATGCTGGGTTGTTGGCAGAAACCGATACGCCGTAGCTGTTGACGGCGAACTGGGCCACATAGGACGCATTTTGGGTGACCGTGATGAGACGGGGATTATCGGTATTGCCATCGCTCCATTGGACAAAATGGTAGCCATAGGAGGGTGAGGCTGAGATGTATGCGACTGCACCGTGGGCGAAATTGCCGCTGCCAGAGGTGGTGCCCATAGCGGCGTTGGCACTGGTGACAGAGACGGTATAGTTGTTGATGGCAAATAGGGCGGCATAGGAGGCATTGCCAAGGACGGCCACCTGGCGAGGGTTGGCAGTGTCGCCGTCGCTCCACTGCACAAAGTGATAGCCATAGGTGGGGATGGCCGAGATGGAGGCAAGGCTGTTGTAGCTGTAGATGCCGCCGCCAAATACGGAGCCCATAGTGGTGTCGGCAGAGGTGACGGAGAGGGTGTAGCTATTGGCCACAAATTGGGCCACAAAAGAGGAATCGGAAGTGACGACTAGCGAACGGGGATTATCGGTAGAGCCATCGACCCATTGGGTGAAATGGTAGCCGTAGTTGGCTGTGGCAGTGAGGGTGGCAGAAGAAAGATAATTATAGTTACCTCCGCCTAGGACGCTGCCCATGGTGGGGTTGCTGCTGGAGGCAGAGACATTGTAGATATTGACTGCGAAATTGGCTATGAATGTTGAATCCTGCGAGACTAGGATAGTGCGCGGATTACTGGTGACACCATCGTTCCAAGAGGTAAAATGGTAGCCGTAGAATGGAGTGGCGGTGATGACGGCTTGAGTCTGATAGTAGTATGTGCCGCCACCGCTAACTGAACCCATGGTGGGGTTGTTGTTTGAGACGGCAATGGTGGAAGTGTTGGAGAGGAAAATGGCGGTAAAGGTGGTGTCCTGTGTGGGGAAAAGCAGCCGTGGGTTGGAGGTGTTGCCGTCGTTCCAGTACTGGAAGTGGAAGCCGGGGTTGGCATAGGCGGTCAGAAAGACCGAATCGTTGTAACTATAGAGTCCCGAACCTGTGACAGAGCCAGCAATGGTGTCGTTGGTAAGCACGGTGACGTAGGAGTAGTCGGATACGAAGAAGGCGACAAAACCGGTGTCGGAAGAGAGGGTGAGCTGACGAGGGTTGGCGGTGTTGCCGTCGTTCCATCGGATGAAATGATAACCCGGAAAGGCCGAAGCCTGGATGCGGGCCACAAAGTTGGAGCAGGTGGGCTGCTGGAGTACGACGATGGTGCCCATAAGGGTATCGTTTACACTGAGACTCAAATCATACGGGGTGGCCTCAGAAAGATTATTGAAATCGTCCCAGAAATTGGCCACTTGGTAACTAAGCAGCGAGCCACAGGGCACAGAGACCGGAGTAGACAAGGTGGCAGAAGAGAAAGTGGCAGCAAAAATGGTGGGAGGTGTGGCGGCTTTGATGGAGATTAGCGAGATGGGGGCAGTATTGGCAAAGGCGTAATTGCCGATGTAACTGATGGCTTGTGGGAGAGAGAGCTGCCCACCCACTAGTGAACACCCATAGAAAACGCTGTCGCCCAAGGTGGTGAGGCTGCTGGGGAAGACAGGGTTGGTCAGTCGGACACATCCGCTAAAGGCGTTTGCCCCAACGGAGGCCACAGAGGAGCCCAAGGTAAGGTCGGTAAGGCGGATGCAGCCACGGAAGGCACTGGAGCCTATGGATGGAATTTGGTTACCCAAAACGACTTGATAGAGGCGCTGGCAGTTATAGAAGGCATAGGGGGGGATGGGGGCAGAGGAATTCTGAGAGTTGAGTGCAGTGAGATTGGTGCAGCCATAGAAGGCTCCCTGGCCAACGGCAGTTAAGGCCGAGGGGAAGGAGAGTGTACCGCTGAGGGCAGTGCAACCCCGGAAAGCATTCTCGCCAATGGTAGAGAGGGCAAGCGGAAGGGATAGGGTGCCCGACAGGCTGGAACATCCTTGGAAAGCTGAAGCCCCGATGGAAGAGAGGGTGTTGGGTAGTTGCAAATTGGTTAATCGGGTGCAGGAAAAGAAACAAGAATCGCCCAATGTGTAGACAGACGGTGAAATTTGCACAATGTGTAGGCTGTCGTGAAGACTGAATGCGGAAGCTGGAATGTGCGAGACATCGTTTCCCACTACCAGGTGGGTAAGAGCAGAGAAAACACTGAAAGCATCGCTGGGGAAAGTGGCATCGCCAAAAAGACCAGAGTTGTAAGTCAAATGGCGCACATTGTTGCATCCGGAAAAGGCACTGGTGCTGACCGAGGAAAGATTCTTGCCAAGATAGACAGACTCAAGAGAGTCGGCACCCGAGAAGGTATATTGCTGGAGAGTCTGAACACTGTCGCCTACCTCTAGATGGACAAGGCTGCCCACGGGCAATGCCGAATAGTACTGGCCCAGAGCAGAATAGTAAGCAATGGCATTCTTAGCATTATAATGGAGATAGCGCACATTGGAGGTGCCGGCGAAGGTGTTTTGCAGAATATAAGTAACAGAAGAGCCGATGTAGAGGGAGTCGAGACTGGTACAATTGCAGAAAGCCCAGTTGCCGATGAGAGTAACCGAATTGGGGATGCTGAGCGAGGTGACGGAGCTGCATCCTTCGAAGGCGACATTGCCGATGGTGGATATGGAGGAGCCTAAGTAGATGGATTGCAGACCGCTGCACCCTTGGAAAGAACCTACGCCAACCATGGTGACGGAATTAGGAATGGCGAGGGAGGACAAGGCCGTGCAGCCCATGAAAGCGTTGTTGCCAATGGAGGTGACAGAGGTGGGAATGGTCACTGACAACAAACCGGAACAGGAATTGAAGGCATTGTCGCCAATGGAAACGACCTGATAGATACTGCCACTATTGGATACAGCGGAGGGTATGATGAGGTTACCGGTAGGTCTTTGATGGCCACTATAATAGGAGTCGGAGGAGAAATGGGGATAGGTGACGGCGACAGTGCTGTCGGACAGTATGTTGAAATAAAGGGTCTGACCCGAACTGGCAGTTGAGGAGAAATTATAAGCTTGAGAAGTGAATACGAAAGACATTGAAAGCAAGAAGAGAATCAATGTCTTGAGCAGCGGTTTATTTTTGAACATTTTATATTTCATTCTTGTGGGAAAACTGTACTAGAAAGTCACTCTGTCGCAAAGGAATATTGTGCACCATAGACGGTGCCGACCCCATTGGTGGCATAGGCACGGTAATAATATGTGGTGGCAGGCAGAAGGTTGGTCATCTGACTGACATAGTTGCCGAGGCCGACGCCATCGGTAGTGTGGGGAGCCGAGGTGGTGGGGAGAGGTGTGGTGCTATAGCAGATGCCACGACGAACCACTGGGAACCCGCTATCGGAAACCACCGTACCACCGGCAGTGGCAGAGGTGGATGTGATATTACTGACTTGGGAGGTGGTCACCGAAGGCAGCCCATCGGGGGTGGTGAATGATTGGTTGGCGCCATAGGCAATGCCAGCCTCATTCTGAGCATAGGCCCGTACATAGTAGGTTCGACCCGGATGGAGACCGGTTAAAGTGCTTACGAAGTAACCCGTGTCAGACCCATTTGAGATATGGAGGTTGTCGATGGTAGGGTCGATGGACATGCCCCAGCAGAGTCCACGGGATGAAACAGGAAATCCTCCATCGCTGAACACATGGCCACTCGCCGAAGCTGAGGATGGAGTGATGTTGGATATATCGTTTGTGACCACTTCTGGTAATCCATCGAGGGAAGCAAAGACGACTTGGTTACCATAGCCGACGCCTTTGCCGTTGATAGCATAAGCCCTAACGTAATAAGTGGTATGAGGTGTGAGGGTAAGATTGGCGCTGAAAGAATCTCCTGTGCCACTAGCCCGCACTACATTGTTGTTAATAGTGGGGTACTGCATATTGCCATACACAAAGCCACGCTCGGTGATTTCGGAGTAGCCAAATTGTTCGATCCGCCCAGAACAACGTGCGGAGGTGGTGGTGATATTGTCGGGAAGGGCGGTATGGACCTTCGGTATGGAAGCGCCGATGAAGTAAATCTTGCCTAAGTTGAATGTTTCTTCACCGAGTTCAAGGTCGTTGACTTTGATTTCGACACTCTGAAACAGAGAATCGGCATCGATAAAAATATAATAATCGGAAGTGAGTTTTGATTCGTGAATAGGGATTTCGAAGGTGCCGTCGGAGTTGGAGTAGACAGTTTGATCGACATTGAGCCGATCGGTAGCTATAATGCGAATGTTAGCAAGGGGTTTATCCGTAAGGCTGTCGAGGATGACACCGTAGCAGCGAGTGGTTTCATAGATTCCTCTTTGAGTTAGATCTTTAATACAGGAGCTGAAAAGAAATGAACCGAAAAGAATGGATAATACAAAATACTTTTTCATAAAAGAATGGGATCTACACGAGCAACAGGGTTAGAATCTTAAAGATAGACCCAACGTTGGGGCTGTGGTATATGGGGTACTCATAAGGGAGGGGGTGAATACCAGATTGACTGTGGTTTTGGGGTCTAGGGTGAATGCCCTGACCAAATTGATGACATAAAGCGCTCCGGCTGCACCCCAGAGGAAGGACTGGGTGTTGCGGAGAGTGTTGTAACGACTGACTGCATTGATGTGGGCAGGGTCGCCATAGCGGGTGGTATTGATGATGTTATACTGATTCTGAGCCCCAAAATAACAACCGATAGCACTTCCTACTAATAGAATTTCGCTGCTGAGGGTGAGTATGCCTTCGCCAGTATATCCTTTGGTCATTTGCCCTATACCTGGAACAACCGAACGGAAGAGGCATGCCCAGTCGTAATTACGGTCGATATTCTTTCCTCTGTCCCATACTGGAGCCACGTCTTTTCTGGCACTGACCTGACACAACACATAGACCCAAAAGCTGCCATTTTTATCCTTTGAGGTGTAATGGTCTACGAGATTGATCGGCACTTCATATTTGGTGCATATATCTTCGTATTTTACGCCTTTCTGCAACTGACTGAATGCATCTTCGGAGTCGAAAGGTTTACCGATACGGCTGGCTGTACTCTCGAAGACATGCACTAAAGCCATATTAAGGGCTTCGGAAGGTGTTTTGCCTTGGCCAGTTTCTTTGACATAGATATAGGTGCTATTTCCCGGCAAGGGGAGTTCGGTCATCCAAGATGGCTTGGGTCTGGCATTGACACTCATACATGAGAGGACAAACAGAACCAAAAAGAAAAGATATCGCTTTTTCACTGTACTATAATGATAATTACCTAATTATTTAATCTTTAGCCAAATTTCCATCGGAGAGAAGGTGGTAGTGCCGTCCACAGGTACACTGGAGCGAGTCGTCAAGACGTTTGCCACATTCACAGACCCATCCTATGCGACGAGCAGGGACGCCTGCCATAAGCGCATAGTCGGGCACATCTTTGGTTACTACCGCACCAGCGGCAATAAGCGCCGAACGTCCAACCGTATGGCCACAGACTACTGTGCTATTGGCACCTAGGGAAGCTCCTTCTTTGATGAGGGTCTTGGAGTAGACGCCATGACATGGGAAGTGGGCACGGGGAGTCGTTACATTGGTGAATACACAACTCGGCCCACAGAAGACGTTGTCTTCTATCTCAACACCCTCATAGACAGATACGTTATTCTGAATTCGTACACCGTTGCCAATTATTACGTTGTTTCCGACATTGACATTTTGTCCAAAAGAACAACGACTGCCAATACGTGCACCACGCTGAATATGGCAAAAGTGCCATATCTTGGTGTCTTGTCCTATGACGACATCGTCATCGACATAACTGCTTTCATGAATAAAAGGAGCTGACATAATATGTATTATTATTGTAACAAACCTTTTAAACAAACTGACAAACTGTCCACCCAATACGGGATAGGCAGATGAAAGGTCTGTTTGAACTTGGTCTTATCTAAAACGGAGTAGCTGGGACGAATCACAGGGGTTGGGTATTCGTTGCTGTGACAAGGTTGGATATCGCATTCTTTATGACCTGCCTGACGGGCAATTTCTTTAGTGAAATCATACCAACTGCATACGCCTTCGTTGGTAAAATGATAAATACCCTCGTTCCCTGTATCTAATCGTTTTTCAAGTATTATCTGTATGACACTTGCCAAATCGCCAGCATAAGTGGGGGTTCCGACCTGATCGAAGACGACTGTAAGCTGTGGTTTGTTGGCAGTAAGGGTAAGCATGGTTTTGCAAAAATTCTTACCATACTCGCTGTAAAGCCATGCAGTGCGAAGAATGATGTGGCGGCAGCCAGAGCTAAGTACTGCCTTTTCCCCTGCTAATTTAGTCCGACCATAAGCCCCAGTGGGGTTGGTGATTGCATCTTCTGATATTGGGACATTGTAGAAAGTACCTCCAAATACATAATCAGTTGAAACATGAATCAAAAGTCCCCCAGCTGAGGCCATTGTGTCAGCCATATACCCAACTGCAACATGATTAATACGGTCAGCCGATTCTTCGTCCGATTCGGCTTTATCAACATTAGTATATGCTGCACAGTTCACTATAGCCTGGATAGAATTATCTTTCACAAAAGATTGAATAGCCTGGAGATCGGTGATGTCTAGTTCTTCAATATCTGTATAGAAATAGCGGTGGCACGAGGAGGCACTTTTCAATCGCATGTGCGTTCCAAGTTGGCCATTTGCTCCTGTTACTAGTATGTTCATCTCTAGATCAGTATTAAGTGTAAGTATGGCAATACTACACCTCGGTACTACCTCATTGTATTAAAAGGGGAATGGAAATCACGTAAAAAAGGATGGTGACGGTCTTTCTCGGACAGCAAAATTTTGTCCTTTGGTATAAGCCAGTCGATTGCCAAGTCTGGGTCGTCCCAGGCGATGGCTCCTTCGCTTTGAGGGGCATAGAACTCGTCACACTTATATTGGAAAATCACCTCTTCACTCAGCACAGAAAAACCATGAGCAAAGCCTTTGCTCATAAAGAACTGGCGATGATTATCTTCAGAAAGTTCAACAGAGACATATTTACCAAAAGTGGGAGAGCCTACTCGAATATCAACAGCGACATCTAATACTCTGCCTTTAACAACGCGTACTAATTTACTTTGAGCAAAAGGTGGCTGTTGGAAATGAAGTCCACGCAAGACTCCGTAATGGGACATGGATTCATTGTCCTGTACAAAGGTGATATTAAGTCCCGTCTTTTCAGCAAATTCACGTGAGTTAAAACTCTCGAAGAAATAGCCTCGGGCATCACCAAAAACACGTGGCTCTATAATGAATACGCCTTCGATCTCTGTTTTAATTATTTCCATTGAGATTATGACTTGGATGGCTTTCTCCTGATTAATTCCTTATTAGATTTAGTAGATACTGCCCATACTGGTTTTTAGCCATCGGTTGGGCTATGCGACGTAGGTCTTCAGCCGTAATCCAGCCTTTCTCATAAGCAATGCTTTCGAGACAAGCAACTTTGAGACCCTGTCGTTTCTCAATAACTTCGATAAAGGTGGAAGCCTCAGCAAGAGAATCGTGGGTTCCGGTATCGAGCCAAGCAAATCCTCGTCCCATAATCTGGACTTTCAGTTCACCATCCTCTAAGAACCTCTGATTTACTGAGGTGATTTCCAATTCACCTCTGGCAGATGGCTTAATACCTTTGGCCACCTGCACAACCTTATTGGGATAAAAATAGAGTCCGACAACAGCATAGTTGGATTTGGGTTCCTTAGGTTTTTCTTCTATAGAAAGTACATTACCCGATTGGTCGAATTCTGCAACGCCATAGCGTTCGGGATCCGCCACCCAGTAGCCGAAAACAGTGGCTTTGTTCTCTTGCTCGGCTGCAAGAACAGAATCTCTTAACAATTGGCTGAAGCCGTTTCCTTGGAAGATGTTATCGCCAAGAACTAGGCATACAGAGCCTTTCCCAATAAACTCCTCACCAATGATAAATGCTTGAGCAAGACCATCTGGAGAAGGCTGTTCGGCATAGGAGAATCTTACTCCATAGTCGGAGCCATCGCCTAAAAGACGTTTGAAACCAGGTAAATCATACGGTGTAGAGATGATTAGGATATCCCTAATACCCGCCAACATTAAAGCCGAAATAGGATAATAAACCATAGGCTTATCATATATTGGCAACAGCTGTTTACTAACACCCTTAGTAATAGGGTACAGGCGGGTACCAGACCCGCCTGCAAGAACAATTCCCTTCATATTTATTTAATCTTCACTTTTTTTCTTCTTATCACTGTCACTATCACTACCGTAACCATAACCGTAGCCGTAACCATAACCGTAGCCGTAACCATAACCGTAGCCGTAACCATAACCGTAACCATAACCGTAACCATAGCCGTAACCGCCATAGCGACGTTTAATAAGAGGAACATCGGTCATGATAATTGACATATTTTTAAACTTGCCTTTGTCTGCTAACTCTTGAATGAATGGGAACGAACTCTTATTCAGATAACCAACACGCATAATATAAGTTGTTAGGTCAGCACAATGGTTAATAATGGCAGAATCTGCAACGATTTGGGCAGGAGTAGAGTCAAGAATAATATAGTCGTATTTAGGACGGAGGTATTCAACTAACTTGTCCATCTTATCGTCTAATAATAACTGGGTGGCATTTGGGGGAGTCTTCTCACATACAATATAGTCCAAGCACGGTGAAGTTTCACTATGCATGATAATCTTATCGAAATCAGTCTCTTTCCCTAACATATAATGGATTAGACCTGTACGATTGTTACGGTCAATCGTCTTAGAAAGGCTACGTTTACGCAAGTCACAATCTACCAGAATTGTTTTCTTTCCTAAATATGCCAAGGACAAGGCTAAGTTCAAAGCAACATAGGACTTACCTTCACCTGGAATAGTTGAAACTGTCTGTATAACCTTCTGACCTTCTTTAAGGAAGAATGGTATATTGGAATGCAATATTCGGAATGCCTCAGTCACCACATCATTACCATTGGCAGTTACAATGATTTCATCGTTAGCACGACCTTCTGGCTTTTGGGGAATCTCACCCAAGATAGGAATAGTAAGAGCACGCTCAATATCTGACTTAGAACGGAGTTTAACATTAAAGAAATTAATGCAGAACATAACAAGAGCCGGAATTGCGGCACCTGCTATGAGACCGACTAAAATGTGCATGGACAAATGAGGTCCAAGGTTAGATCGAGTCCCCGGCTCAACAACTTTAGCATTGTTGATAGTGACGGCTAAATTCATCGCATTTTCTTCTCGCTTGCTTAACAAGTAAAGGTACAGCTCCTCCTTAATCTTCTGTTCACGAGTAACCTCATCAACAGCCTTTGTCTGAGTTGGCATTGCGTATATCTGTCCTTGAGCGCGGGCTTGCTGAGATTTAGCGGTATGGAGACGTACACTCACAGTATTAATAAGATTATCAACAGAAGAAATAATATTACTCCTATTAGCTTCCATCCGCTGAACTAAAGTTCTAACTTGGGGGTTATTCGGTCCTGCATTGTTAAGGAGTTTCCTATACTGCAGAAGTTGGTTGTTGTATTGTGAAATCATACCCTGAACCCCTCCATCAGAGATTCCAACATTAACCGGGATAAGTTCATCTTTGTTAGCTGGATTATTCAAATAATCCTTGATAGATTTAATTAACAGTAATTCAGCTTCCAAACTATTTACCTGTTCCAAATAACGAGTCCCTGTCTGGAGAATTGTACCAGACGCAGTGTTAAGGTCGGGCAATCCAGTACTTTTCTTCAACTGTTCAACTTGAGAATCCACATCTTCCAACTGACCCGAAATAAGTGCTATACGTTCCGATACAAATTGTTCAGTTTTTTCAGCAATGGCTTTTTTATCATTAATGCCATCTTCATTATAAGCAACCACTACAGCATCAACTACTTCTTTCGCTCTAAGTTCGTTATTATCAGTATAAACAATTGATACAATTGATGCGTTTTTATCAATCCGAGATACGGCTATTCTCTTTGCCAACTGATTTGCCTTACTCATAATTGGAGTTTCAGACATGATATACGTTACCTTATAATTCCGCTGAGAATAGTACTGGGTCTTATCGATGGAGAATTCCACAGAGCCATCTTTATTCAACTTTACTCGGTCAGTATAATGGGCTTTACCTTTCTTCTCCATCTTGTAGCCATTAATTGAGGCAACAGAATATTCATAACTGGTTTGGTCTATTGGAGTGACATTGACTACCAAGCTCACCTCAGAAGATGAGGTGGTATTAACATCAATTGGGCGTGAATACACCTTCATCTCAATTGGACGATCCCTGTAATAGGAAATCTTAGTAAAGAGACCATTACGTTCGCAACCCTTGTTTAACTCAAGATTCTCAACGACACTCCTAGTGATGGCAGTAGACTTGATAAGATATATCTCATTTTCAAGCGAATGCCATCCATTATCCATCCCCATACTATTAAAAATAGCATCCATATTACGGGGCTGATAATTCCCTATACCCGACTCGTCTCGAACCAAAATAGTGGTTTTGTACTCATACTCTTTAGGCTTGGACTTGTAAACCAGAGCGACAACCACTAAACAGATAAAAAGTGACAAAGCAAACCAATACCAGTTATTGATCACCAGAAAAACTATATCCCGTAAGGAAATAGTGTTTTCAGTATCTTGCTGATTTGAGTTTACTCCTTGTGTATTCTGAGTGCTTCTCAATTGTTGCTGATTTTCCATATATCTTAATTTTAATGATTCCTGGATTGATTATTGCTTACCACTATAGTACTTAGACAATATATAGTAATAGAACACCGAAGAAATGACAGACACTATAGACACTGCACTTGAAATATACGTCATCGTCATAGGATCGCGTTCTGCATTCTTCTTCTTACGCATATTTGGTTCAACGTAAACAACGTCATTCTGGTGAAGATAGTAATACGGAGAGTCGAAGACAGACTTGGACGAAAGATCCACTTCGCCAATAGTTCTGACACCGTTTTCCTCACGGACGATAGTCACATTATGACGCTGTCCATAGATAGTTAAGTCACCCACCATACTCAAGGCCTCAAAAATAGTAAGGCGCTCACCAGACACAACCAATTGTCCTGGACGGGCCACATCACCAAGTACACAGACCTTGAAATTCATCAACTTTACAGTAACTACCGGATCCGTGATATGGCCTTGACTAATAAGTTGTTTCTCAATCAGAGCAGCCAACTCGTTATGAGTGAGGCCAAGCACATGAATTCTCCCAAGTACCGGGAAAATAATATCACCATCATGATTCACCAGGTAGCCTGAAACAGTCGTACTCCCTGAATTCAAAACTGTACGGTTATCACCATCCGTTAAGACGGCAATCTTATTTGTCTCCTGGTTAAACTGAATTGTCGACTCTGGGGTTTCGCTCGCAACATAAATGCTCAAGAGATCATTAGCCTGAATACCTCCTGAAAATTGACCTTTTAATGCGAATGCGGAATCTCTTTGGGCGTCGGCGATGTATGCAATTTCTTCCGACGGTTTACACGAGGCAAACAGCAAAGCAACCAAAACCGCTCCAAAAAATAATTTATTTAATTTCATATACATAATAATTTATTTCATTATAAACCAATACACTATCAGAAATGTGACACTTCTAACACTCCAGTAGTGGACTTTGCAAAGATACTATTTTTTTTCCAAGTTGGGCATTTTTAACATCAAAAAATTTTTTTTCTCGTTATACAAGGAAAATAATGTATTTTTGCAACCTCGAATAAACACCTATCTCAAATATGCAGGCATTCATATTGGCAGCAGGACTAGGCACAAGACTTAAACCGCTCACCAATCACATCCCCAAAGCTTTGGTCGATGTCCAAGGTACGCCATTATTACAAATTGCCATAGACAATCTAGTCCGACAAGGAGTTACAAGAATTGTGATAAACATCCATCATTTTGCCAACTTAGTTCGCGATTACCTGAACAGTAGAGAATGGGATGTACCCATTTATGTGTCAGACGAGAGCAAACTCCTCCTCGACACAGGTGGGGGACTAAAAAAAGCCGAATCTCTTTTCCGTAAGAACGAGCCCATTCTCATCCATAATGTCGACATACTGTCCCATTTAAACATATCTTTACTCGAAGAGAAACACACCAATTCCGACTCACTTGCAACACTTGTGGTCAGCAAAAGAGAAACATCGCGCTATCTTCTTTTCGACAAAGATGACCAATTGACCGGTTGGCGAAATAAAACAACCCATGAAACCAAATGGGTTCGAAATCCCATCAATTTATGCCGCGAACTTGCATTCGACGGCATTGCACTAATTGAACCACAACTTCTCAACCTGCTTCCAGCCATCAACCAGCCCTATTCAATAATTCCAGCCTATCTAGAAATAGCCAGAAACCATAGAATCAACTACTTTGAACTTCCCGCCCAAGATTGGATAGACGTTGGAAAACCAGAAACCCTCTCACAAGCCCAACAATGGAAACTTTTCTAGCCGAAGTAGCTAACATACTTCTCACAGAACACCCGGACAACCTCGACCAAGTAACAGTTATTTTTAATAACCGGCGCTCCGGACTCTTCCTTCGCCGCCAATTAGCCAGCATCAAAGGTGCACCTTTCTTCCTTCCACAGATTATTGGCTTCGATGACCTCATATCTCAATTAGGTGAACTTGAAATAGTTCCTAACGAATTCCTTCTTTTCGAACTATTTGACATCCATCGTCAAATTGGAAATGAAGGTAGAAAGTTCGAGACATTCGAAGAGTTCATTTCTTTCGGCGACATGATGTTGTCCGATTTCTCCGAAATCGATCTCTACCAAGCTGACGTACAGCAACTCTTCAACAATCTTCATGAATTGAAAACCATCGGAGAGTGGGATGTAGAGACAGGGCAGCTAACCCCCTTTCAACAGCGTTATCTCGAATTCTACAAATCGCTCTATCAATATTACGACCAACTGCACAAACGGCTTCTAACCCAACACAAAGCCTACAGCGGTATGGCATATCGTTTTGTTGCAGAAAACATCGAAAAATTAGCAACAAAAAAACAATGTATGCAGCTTTACTTTGTGGGATTCAATGCGCTATCAGCATGCGAACACACCATTATCCAACATTACCTCAAAGAGGGAGTTGCCAAACTCATAACCGACGGAGATGCCTTCTATGTGGAAGACAAAGAGCAAGAGGCAGGCCACTTCCTCCGGCAATATCAAGATAGCACAATCGCCATCCCCAAAAACTATCCTGACCACTTTGCTCAAAAACACAAAAATATCACTATTATCAGCTGCCCAGAAAACGTATTACAATGCAAGTACGCCGGCAACCTCATTTCCAAACAACTAGAGACTAATCCCGAACACTCCGCCGAACAAACCGCCATCGTTCTCGCTGACGAGTCTTTACTCTTACCCACGCTCAATGCCCTTCCTTCAAAGGTGAAGACAGCCAATATAACCATGGGCTATCCTTTTGTTAACACCGCCGTTCACTCTCTAATGATGAAGCTATTCTCACTTCATCAACGTCGACGCAGCCAACTCTTCTACCATCAAGATATTCTTAACATCCTCTCCGACCAATATATCAGCAAAGTACTCGGGGGCAAAAACATACATTCAAAATTAAGTCAACTATTATATCTAGGCCATATCATCTACGCCAACACAGAAGAAATCAATTCACTTTGTGTAGACATGGGGCTAGACCCTTCGGTCATCATCCACATTTTCCCTCAAGAATCTCCGTCACCCGACCAATTCCTCCAACTAAGTAAACAACTAATTCATACCCTCTATTCCTCTGAGATACTTGATTCTAATATTAAAGAGAAGGAAGCGCTTGCCTGCCTACTACAAATCATCGACTACTTTTTAGAATTACAAGAAAAGTACCATTTTGTAGAAAACCTCAATGTGCTTCTCAAGATATACACCCGACTTGCCAAACGGCGCTCCGTCGCTTTTTACGGCGAGCCACTACAAGGATTGCAAATCCTAGGTGTTCTCGAAACCCGAAACCTCGACTTCAAAAAAGTCATTCTGATTTCTGCCAACGAAGGAATCCTACCTTCTGGAAGAAGCAGTAACACTCTGATTCCATATAATTTAAAAAGAGCCTTTGGCATACCAACATTTCACGAGAAAGATGCCGTATACGCATACAATTTCTATCGTCTTCTACAACGTGCAGACGACATCTACCTCCTTTACAACACCGAATCCGACGGAATGGGCAAAGGCTCTCCAAGCCGTTTCATTCTTCAAGTCCGAAGGGAACTGGCCGAACGCTACCCCGACAACATTACCATTCATGAAGAGGTACTATCAGCATCAGATTCAACTATCATAGAATCAAACACATTATCATACAGCAAAGATCCTCTTACACTGAATAGACTCAAAGAAATCTCCGAAAGGGGATTCTCGCCCTCTGCACTCAATAAATATCGAAATTGTCCTTTGAAGTTCTATTTCGAGAACATTCTTGGAATCAAGGAGATTGACCAAGTTAATGAAGACTTAGAGCAAAATGAGCTCGGTACCCACATCCACGCAGTTCTTCAAACCATTTACTCTTCGGGCAAAGGCAGTCCACTACATAAAGACACCTTACAACAGGCGCTTGACCATCTCGACCAACTTTTAGCCGAAGAGTTCAACAAAGAATTTCAACACGGACGCAGCCATCAAGGTCGAAATCATTTTCTTGAATCCGTTGCCAAGACACAGATAACCAATTTTTTAAAAAATGAAATAAAACATCTCGAAAATGGCGATAACCTTATCATTCTAGAACTAGAAAAGAACCTCACGCGCCAGATCGACATCAACATACTCGGAGAAAGTAACACCGCCACCATCAGCGGCATTGCCGACCGTATCGATTGCTGTAACGGAACCATACGGGTTCTTGATTACAAATCTGGTAAAGTAGAAGAAAAAGACCTCCGTGTGAAAGCCCAGCAGCCCAACTGGGCTGAAGTGTCAGACAAATGGTTCCAAGTGATGCTGTACACCTGGCTGTTCAACAGCCACAAGCAAACGACTACGCCACATCAAGCCGGTATCATTCCCCTCAGCCACCTCGATTCCCGCGTTCTGATGGCTGAGTGGGGCGATACACAATACATGACCGAGCAACACCTTGCCACTTTCGAAGAAATGATTCGAGAAATCATCTCCGACATTCTTAACCCCGAAATACCATTCATCCCCAATCCCAACAGCAAAATGTGTGCATACTGCCCCTTTGCTGAAACATGCAAGTTGGATAGTAATATCCGCCAGACCGAACTTCCCGATAACTAACCTCCCATGAACACTCTTCTCACAAAAAGACCCTCCACAACCAACCCAAATCAGTTACCTGTACAAATTATAATTCGGTAGAATAAAATATTGTACATTCAAAAAAACTTTGTATCTTTGCAGATTGATAACAAAGCGCCCTCCCCTTTTGCGAGGGAGTGCAATATGCTGATTTATACCTTAAAACGGAATAATAAATATATAAACATAAAAATGAGAAAAGCCCTATTAACTCTCCTCGTTGCAGCCGCAGTCCTTTTTTCTGGCTGCAGTGGCTTGTCCAAGATGAAGCGTAACAGCGGGAAAATACGCTATCAGGCCATCCCAGACCCCGTTGAGGTCCGCGACGAAAAAGTCGTGGTTAATTTTACAGCCTCTGTTCCTCCCAAATATTTCGACAAAGGCGTTGCCCTATTCATCCAACCCGTCTTCACATGGGAAGGGGGTTCCACTCCTTTGGACCCCATCACCGTCAAGGGTGAGAACGTATCCGGCCCCGGCAGCACCATCAACCACACCACTGGCGGACGTTTTACCTACAACGATGCGTTAGACTACAAACCCGGAATGGAAACAGGTAGAGTCACCCTTGCTCCTGTCGGTTACAAATCATCCACCGTGGACGACGAGGCCCTTTTTGCCGACGAAATCGTCAACCAACACAAAGGTGTTACCTTTCCAACCGTTCTTATCTCCGACGGCGTCAATATCACATCCGAATGGATTGACATCCGTGGCAACATATCCATTGCCCCTCTAAACTACAACAAAAAACAGGGTGTCGTAGAAACTGCCGACATCTATTTCCCCAATGGCACCTCCATTCTCGACTGGAACTTCGACATGAACGTCCGTTTCGATGCCCAATACACTGTCAACGACCTTAAACGAATCATGCTTGAGAACGGTCTCCCCAAGCAAATCACCATCACTGGCTGGGCCTCCCCCGAAGGCGAAGAAACAGCCAATGTGGGCGTTTCCAAAAACCGTGCCGACGTTGCCACCGTCGAGCTCCGCCGAGTCCTTGACGATGTGCTCACCGTCATGGCCCGCCGTGCCAAGGTAAAGCCCCAAGACCTCGAATATTTCAAACACCAACAACTCAAGCAAATGGTCATCACCACTCGCTCCGCTGGCGAAGACTGGGTTCACTTTGTAGTAATGGTCGAAGAGAGCAACATCCAAGACCGCCACGCCATTGTCAACGTTGTCGAAACACAGCAAAACCTCGTCAAGCGTGAACAAATGATCAAGAACTACTCCACCACCTACCCCCAACTTGAACGCGACATCTTCCCCAACCTGCGTCGCGCCCAAATCGCACTCTACTACTCCGAAGCCCGTCAAACCGATGTCGAACTTGCCAAGCAAGCCACCCTCAACCCCTCCAAACTCTCCTACGACGAACTCATGTATGCGGCCTACATCAACTACAACTACGACACCAAAATGAAGTACTACAAATGGGCCACTGAGAACCACAGCAACGAGTGGGGAGCCTGGAACAACGCCGGCGCCATAGCCTTCTACCTTGGCGACTATAGTGAAGCCGAACGCTACCTCAAAGTAGCCCGCGACATCAACCCCCACAACCCCGACGTCCTCAACAACACCGGCCTACTCTGCCTTGCTCAGAAAGACTACACCCTGGCCAAATACTATTTTGAAGAAGCCAAACGTCAAGGCAGCTCCGATGCCGACGACAACATCATCATCCTCAACCTCAAACGTGGCAACTACGAAGACGCCCAAAAGCTCATGAAGGGCACCTCCTGCAGCTACAACCTCGCCTTTGCCCAATTGCAAAACGATGAGACCGATGCCTGCATCAGAACCCTCAACTGCTGCCTCGACCAAACGGCCGAAGTCAACTACCTACGCGCCGTTGCCTACGCCCGACTTGGCGACAAGGAGAACTGTCTCAAGAACCTTCAGGCTTCCGTCGACATGGAGTACGACTACAAACGCAAGGCCGCTGTCGATGTGGAATTCAGACAATACTGGGACGACCCTGACTTCAAACTGGTAATCAAATTATACTAATTGATTTTATTTTAAACATATACAAGGATGTAGGAATCCGAACAATTCCTACATCCTTTTTTAATAAGTCAAGCCATGAACCTGTTTCAATCCATCAAAAGGCAAATACCCAACTGCATCACCTTATGCAACCTCCTCTGCGGCGTGCTGGCCACTTACTTCGCCATCCAGTACCAAAGCTATAACTTCCAGCTCCACTACGCTGCCTGGTTCATCCTTCTAGGCATTTTCTTCGACTTCTTCGACGGCATGGCCGCACGCCTCCTTCATGTCGCCTCTGACATAGGCAAAGAACTCGACTCTCTCGCCGACGTAATCACCTCAGGCGTGGCACCAGGGTTCATCCTCTACGGCATTCTTTCCACCTCCGACGGGCTTCCCTGGCTCAAATACATCGCCCTGCTCATGCCCGCCTTTGCTGCCTACCGCTTAGCCAAGTTCAATCTCGACACCAGGCAAAGCCACAGCTTCCTCGGACTACCAGCTCCCTCCAACGCTCTCATCTGGGTTGGCCTAGCCTTCCTTTTCTCCTGTGCTCCGGTGGAAAAAGTCGACTGGCTCTTCAACAACTCAGGCCTTATCTGCCTCGCCCTCCTCTCACTTATAACCAACCTTCTTATGGTAAGCGAAATGCCTATGTTCTCCCTCAAGTTCAACTTCAAAGACCTTTCTTGGAAAAGCAATAAGGTGCAGTACACCTTCCTATCCGGCTGCCTGCTGCTCATCCTCTTCATGCTCCAATACTCCATTTCACTTATCATCCTGTGGTACATCCTACTATCCCTCTTAACCCAAAAGAAACACCCAGCCAATGAATAGCCCCAAAAACATCCAAATAGCCAACTTCGACTATCCCCTTCCCGACGAACGCATAGCCAAATTCCCCCTCGAACGACGCGACCAGTCCAAACTCCTCATATACCAAAACGGCCAAATACGCGAGAGCCAGTTCTTCCACATCCCCGAACTCCTCCCAGCCAACACCCTGCTAGTCTTCAACAACACCAAGGTCATCCACGCCCGCCTCTTCTTCCAAAAGCCAACCGGCTCCATGATTGAGGTATTTTGCCTAGAACCCTATCAAATGCCCATATCCCAAGCCTTCGACCAACGTGCCCAATGCACCTGGACCTGTTTCATCGGCAACAACAAAAAATGGAAAGAAGGTCCCCTATCACGTACCGTATCGCTCAATGGGCAGGAAGTAGTCCTCACCGCCGAACGCCAACAAGCCGTAGGCAACGCATGGATAGTCAATTTTAGCTGGAACGGCAACGTAAGCTTTGCCGAAATTATAGACAAAGCCGGCGTCATTCCCCTCCCACCCTACCTCAACCGCGAGGCCGTCAGCAGCGACAACGAACGCTACCAAACCGTCTATGCCAGATGGGAAGGCTCCGTAGCTGCCCCAACCGCAGGGCTGCATTTCACCCCCGAGGTGTTCGAGTCGCTGAAAGCAAATGCCATCGACACCGACTTCATCACCCTCCATGTGGGCGCCGGAACGTTCAAACCAGTCAACACCCCCACCATAGGCCAACACGAAATGCACGTCGAAAAAATCGAGATAGCACGGCAGAACATCGAATGCATCCTCAACCACTTCGGCCGCCCCATCATTCCCGTCGGAACCACCTCAGTCCGCACCATCGAATCGGTCTACTGGTTCGGAGTAAAACTAGAGTATGCGCCTCGCCTCGAAGCAATGCATGTCATGCAGTGGGATCCCTACGAACTAGCCGAAAAAGCCCTTCCTCCCGACCAAGCCTACCGCAACGTCCTCGACTGGATGGACCGCAACGAAATGGAACACCTCGATGGCGACACCCAGCTAATGATTGCCCCCGGCTACACCTATCATGTCATCAACGGCCTCATCACCAACTTTCATCAGCCCAAAAGCACCTTACTCCTTCTCGTCTCAGCCCTCATCGGCGATGCCTGGCGCGACTGCTACAACTATGCCCTCGACCACGGATTCCGCTTCCTCAGCTATGGCGACAGCTGCCTGTTCCTAAAATAGCAACATGCTGCGCGACCTTCTACTCATCCTCTTTCCATCCCTCTGCATCCACTGCGGCAGAATACTGGTAGGCAACGAGCGCCATCTGTGCACCTATTGTCTGGCCGAGATACCGTGGACCCATCATGCACAGCAACCCAACAACATCGTCGAAATGCGCCTTCTCGGCCGCATCCCGGTTCAGTCCGCAACCGCCTTGCTCTCATTCCAGAAAGGCAATGTAACCCAAAGCATCGTCCACCAAATCAAATATTATGGTGCCACACGCCTGGCCCACCAATTTGGACGCCTCATGGGCGAAGAAATGCTCTCCTCTGGCCGTTTCGGCGGCATCGACCTCATCGTACCCGTACCACTTCATTGGAGACGCCAACTCAAACGAGGTTACAACCAAAGCCAACTTCTCTGCGAAGCCATATCGGAAGTAATGGGCAAACCCGTCGTCAGCGGCAACCTATATCGCCGCAGATACACCACCAGCCAAACCCGCAAAAACCGGCTGAACCGACTGGACAACATGCAAGGCGTCTTTTCTGTCCGTCACCCCCAACAATTCGAGAACAAACACATCCTCCTCGTCGACGACATCCTAACCACCGGAGCCACCTCCGAAGCCTGTTTCGCCGCCCTCTCCCCCATCAACGGAATCAAAATCTCGGCAGCCTTCCTCGCCGTCACCAGACAATAATCGTTCCTCCCCGCAATCCCTTTCCATCCCGCCACTCCGGCTCCGTACAATGTCTCTTCCTAACAAACTCACGCTACCGCCTTCCTCCACCCTAGCTTCGCCATTTAGTTTGCATTTAGTTTATATTTAATTTGCATTTAATCTATCTCCAATAAACAAAAAGCAAACCAAACATAAACTAAATGTAAGGCAAAAAGCGGCCATAAAACGGCGCTATTAGGAGTCTGGCAAGATGTTCGGGGACAGTTATTGGTATCGAACCGTCCACGCCTTACTCAAAATCCCTTTTGTTGCCGCGTCTCATAGCTGATACCCACGAGGGCACTGGCATGTTTTCTTGAGCCTGTTTTTTGCAAGAACGGTTGCCTATCTCAGTTTTTTTGACGAACTTTGTACCTCCAGATGGCTGACCGAGTAATACCACAAGGAATTGATTATCAATGCTAAATCGGTTCATTTCGGTAACTTGGCAGCCCCGAAACAATACAAAGGTAGCTCTATGAAAGACATACAGTTTCACCCAGAAGTTATAGAATCGGCACGAAAACAAGACTCAATAAGGCAGGACTCCATGAATCCCTACGCCTTTCGCTCACACGATGCAACCCGTATGACCGACGAGGCCGACGACCCGAGGCCACCTTTCTTTCACGACATTGACAGAATACTCTATTCTAGGGCTTACAGCCGCTACATCGACAAGACGCAGGTGTTCTATCTGGTTGAGAATGACCATATCACCCATCGTGTACTGCATGTGCAGCTGGTTTCGAAAATTGCCCGAACTATCGGCTACTTTCTAAACCTGAACTTGGATCTGATTGAAGCTATTTCGCTCGGGCACGATGTGGGACACTCGCCTTTTGGACACAACGGCGAAACTATTATCTCTGATTTCTGTAAAAAACATGGATGTGGAATATTCGAACACAACGTACAGGGGTTCAGACTATTTCACCAGATTGAGAACGAAGGGAGGGGAAATAACCTAACGGTGCAGGTTCTGGACGGCATCATCTGCCACAATGGCGAGATTTTAACCAATCACTATTCATTCAACCCACATAAAACCCAGCAACAACTCATGGATGAATACGCTAGGAGTCTACATGACAGCAGCGTGTCAAGAGAAATGAAGCCGATGACAATGGAAGGGTGTGTGATGAGGATTTCGGACGTGATAGCCTACGTTGGACGGGACATAGAGGATGCCATCACCCTAAGGTTGATTGATAGAGAAGGCATCCCAAAAGAGGTGACGCAGGTGCTGGGCAATCAGAACAGAGAAATAGTCAATTGCTTGATAATAGACCTGGTGAATAATAGTTTTGGAAAAGACCACTTGTGCTTTTCGAACGAAGTGTACAGCGCATTGAAAGCCCTCATGGATTGGAACTACTGCAACATTTACCGAAACCCTAAAAAGATGGTTCAGGACGAAAAAATAAAAAATATGTTCAACGTAGTGATGGAAACATGCCTGAATGGTTTGGAATCCAATAGCCTACATACCCCCATCATGAGTTACTTGGACGAAATGATTACAACCTACCGAGAGGAGAACGACAATGCCCGCATCGTTGCCGACTATGTGTCCGGCATGACTGACAAATACCTCATCAGTACCTTCAAGGAGTTGACACTTCCAAAGTCGTTTGGAATGGGCTTTTAAGTTCTAGACAAACTGAAATGAACCACCGACGTAAAAAGTTTTTTTGGCCGAACCAAATATTTTATGTATTTTAGTAGTTTCAAAAATGTTTGTCAAGCAAACACAAGTATATAGTAGTCAAATTCTTAAAGATAGTAGAACAATATGAAATACAATCGCATCCTACTAAAATTAAGCGGCGAATCGCTTATGGGAAAACAGAGCTACGGCATAGCACCCGAAATGCTCGAACAGTATGCCAAGGACATTAAGGCTGTAGTAGAGAAAGGCGTTGAGGTGGCCATCGTGATTGGTGGCGGCAACATATTCCGCGGACTGAGCGGTGCGTCGAAAGGCATGGACCGTGTGCAGGGCGACTACATGGGTATGCTGGCTACTTTGATAAACAGTATGGCACTGCAGGCCGAACTGGAGAAGCAGGGTCTGAAGACCGAACTGCTAGGCGGCCTGGCTATTGAGCCTATATGCAAAGAAATGTCGCGTCGCAGAGCCATTGAAGCCATGCAGGAAGGCCGTGTGGTTGTCATTGGTGGCGGCACGGGCAACCCCTTCTTCACCACCGACACCGCCTCCACACTTCGCGCCATTGAGATTAAAGCCGATGTGATTCTTAAAGGCACCCGTGTGGACGGAGTTTACACCGCCGACCCCGAAAAGGATCCCACTGCCACTAAGTTTGCCTCACTCACTTTTCAGGAGGCGCTGGGCAAAAAATTGAAAATTATGGACCTGACCGCCTTTGCCTTGTGCGAGGAGAATAACCTGCCCATCTATGTGTTCGACATGAACCAACCAGGAAACCTACTGAAAGTGGTCACCGGCGAACCCATTGGCACGGAGGTGATTAAAGGCTAGCCCAATCGAAATGAATCATTAAAAACTATACGAATATGAACGAATTATCCAAAGCCTGCATCGATGAAGCTAACAACAGTATGCACTCTGCTATTAACTTCTTGAACAAAGAACTTGAGAAGATTCGCGCCGGCAAAGCCAACCCTGGCATGCTTGAGGGCGTAAAGATTGACTACTACGGCACCCCCACGGAGATTAGCCAGGTGGCCAATATCAACACTCCCGACCCCCGCAGCATTATCATTCAGCCGTGGGAGAAAACCATTATCGGTGCCATAAACAAAGCTATCTTGGATGCCAATCTGGGGTTCACTCCGCGCCACGAAGGCGACATCCTGCGCATTGTCATTCCTCCGCTGACTGAAGAACGTCGTAAGGAGCTTTGCAAAGCAGCTAAAAGCGAGGTGGAAAACAGCAAGGTGAATGTGCGCAACGCCCGCCGCAACGTGATGGACAAGGTGAAGAAACTGAAGGATAAGTCGGTTCCTGAAGACGAAGTGAAACAGGTTGAGAAAGAGATTCAGGACATTACTGACAAATTCATTGCCGAATGTGACAAAATCTTCACTGCTAAGGAAAAAGAGATTATGACTGTGTAATTTCTCTAGCGACTAGTGGTTACCACGTTAAGATGAAGATTCTTACATTCGATTCTTTACCCTCGACAAATCAATATTGCGAACTCCTCGACCTTGATGGGTATGAGGAGTTCACTATTTTTAATGCCATAGAGCAAACAGACGGAATTGGACAGCGAGGCAATCACTGGGAGGCTGAGAGCGGGAAAAATCTCACTTTCAGTCTTATCCTCAAGCCTACATTCTTACCTATTGCCGAACAGTTCCAACTAACGAAATGTATCTCGTTGGGTATAGTGGATTGGCTGGAAACATTGGTGCCGGAAGGACACAAGGTGAGCATTAAATGGCCAAACGATATCTACGTCGAAGAGAAGAAAATCTGTGGCACCCTCACCTCTGCAAAAGTGAGTGGAAACAGCATTACCGCAGCCATTGCTGGAATAGGTATTAACCTTAATCAGCGGCATTTCCCAGAATGGGTGCCCAACCCCATTTCTTTGGTTCAAATCAGGGCTTGCGAAACCGATACTTCGGCAGCTCTAAATGACGTTGCCTACACCATCGAGCTCAGATACAACCAGCTGCGCGACAATCCGAATGCGCCAAACTGTGACTATCTGAGCCACCTGTTGCACCTAGGGGAAGAACGGAAGTATCACTACAGAGGGGAAACTATAAACGCCATGATAACGGGCGTGAACCGTTTTGGCCATCTGGAATTGCTCAAACCGACAGGCGAAAGCCTGGTTTGCCAGATGAAGGAGATCCAATGGATTTGGTAGTAGGCTACGACTACTCCTTATTATTGCGCTGAAGGGAATGGCGCATTTTTTCTATGAGATAGTTGACTACTACGTCTGACTGCCTATCGGTATTGCAACAGAAGATATATAATGTACGAGAGAGATAGGACACTCCGACATAGCAGGTGTTGGATTGGTCGATTTGTTCGCCGACCACAGGAGCCGGTTGGGTGGGGTCGTGCCTGTTGCGCTGAGTGAAGAATGCCACATCCCACCCTTCGTCCATTTGTTTTTGCTGTTCTGGTGAGAGGATGGCTAGTTTGAATTCGCTGCAAAGCCAGTTCCATCCTTCGTCCTCAACTGCCTCCAGTAGGGTGACATCGGCTGTAATGCCTGTGTCTAATGTGAAGTTGGTTACGCTGGCTACTCGAATATCGGTACGGGAGGCATATCGTTTGTACAAATCGGTCTGTCCATTTGCCCCAAACGAGGCAAGAAACAGGAGAAACATTATGGAAAGAAGTCTACGCATGATGATTGCCTAATTAAGTTCTTAGAAATTTCCAAATATCGTTGATAACGGAGTCTGGCGAGCAGGCTGTATTGCATGCCACGATGGGCTCGCTGTCGGGAAGAGTCGTTTGGAGAAGGTCACATTCGCTCTCAGCCTCAATCATTTCGACATGCTCAGGCGTTTCCTCAGGCAAAGACACACTATGGGGCTTTGGCTCAAGCAACTGCGTATCCTGTTCATCGACAGCAGAAAGCTGAGACTCGCTGGTGGTTACTTTGGGTTGAGGGGATGATGAAGTTTTTTCGACATCTGATGCTACGGATTCATCGACTTGTGCCATAAGAGGCATATTGGATTCCGACTGACTAAGTGAAGGGTGAACAAAGAATAATGCCCCAGCGACAAGTAAAACAGATGCCATGCCTGTGGCGGCAGCAAGCTGACGGCGACGAAGCACTTTGGCACGTTTAGAAGCGGCACTTATTACTTGTTCACGATGAGTTAAGCGGTCAAGTTCAGACTGCTCCTCGGGAGTTATTACTCCCTCGTAATGTCGGTGGAGAAGTGTTTCTAAATTTTTCATTACTGCGTATATTTATTCCATTTCTTTTCTGATTCGATAATTTGTTGTCGGAGCTGTTCGTGTCCGATGTAGAATAACTTTTTCACTAATGACAGAGACATCCCCTCGGTCTTGGCTATTTGAGCCTGTGTGAGCCCATTGGCATAATAGAGGTCAAGTATTTTTGCGATACGGGGTGGCAGCTGCGACTTAAACTTCCTAAGTTGCTCGATACGGAATTCATGCATCTCACTATCACTTTCTTCGGATGCAACATCAGGAAGTTGGTCTGGAAGGATGTAGTCTTTGCGAGTGAGCAACCTATAGCACCGATTGTATAAAATACGAACACAATAGTTGTAAGGCTTTACAAGAAAGGGGTGTGCCATGGTTACTGCTAATGCCTCCTGCACCACGTCTTCTGTATCAGTCTCGTTATGCAACACATCATATGCCATCCGGTAAAGGTCCAGATAATGGTCGGCTAGCATTTGTTTGTCTTGTTCTCGCATAACGAAAAAAATAACTTCTAAACAATAGAGCCAATAGATGCGATTTAGTTACCCTTAATACCCCATTATTTAACTTTTTTTATGATAGTTTGGGATTTTTGGTATTCGGACAAGCTTCTTTTGGTCAAAATCCACTTTGCAGCAGACTTGGTTTGGGCCATTTGTGAGGCATAAAAATGGCACATGCAGCACTAGGTTATAACGACATGCCTGGTCGATAACTTTTTGCGTCAGCGGAACGGTCTCTCTCTTACACTCAACAATCACTAAGGGATGAACATCGCAGTCGTAGACAACTATGTCACATCGCCTTGACATGCCGTTTAGCGTAATCGTACCTTCCACCTGGAGTAATTCTAAGGGGTAGCCCAGTTCGTAATGCAATTGGTGGATTACATTTTGACGCACCCACTCCTCTGGAGTAAGGGCGACATAACGGCCGCGGACGATATCGAATACCTCTCTGCGGCCATTCTCTTCTCTAATGCTAATATTCGCCACCATCAGATGAGTCATCATCTTCAACAGGCTTGTTGCCATTCTGCCGCAGCCCATTGTTAATTTTGTATGAAAAGCCAATGGTTACCATTGGAGATATGCGATGGTTTTTCACCACCCGGTAGAGTTCTTCGTTGTCGGTAGTATGTCCCCACCCACCTGTACAGAACACATCACTGATCCGAAGATTAATACTTCCACGATGGTTGAGCACCTCCTTCCGGACTGCCAAGTCGAACCAATAACTGGCATCTAACTCAGCCTGCAAATCGAGGCCTGGGGCACTATATTGGCCACTGAATTGTATGGTATAGTCACGTGGCAAAGTCATAAACGAGTTAAATTTGCAACCCGCCTGGAAAGATTCTTTTGCTTTATTGTCCAATAAGTCAGTCCCCTCAATACGCTCATTGAAAAGATTGAGGCTGACATTTACTTTCCACCACTTGAAAATCTGCCAGTCAACAATAAACTCTAATCCATAGTTATAGCTATTGGAAAGGTTCTGTGGAGCAGATGCCCAGTAACCGTCAAATTGGCTACTGTATGGTTCCCACCAAGCGTAACGACTTACCTCTAGGGAATCCCACACGAACCCATACCATGTAATTACGTTATTACTATGGCGGAAATACGCAGAGGTATATAGGTTAACCTTTTTAAGCGTAAGATTATAGCTGAGTTCAAAGGCGTTTGTGAATTCAGGGTCCAGATTAGGATTTCCAAATCCTAAATGCTGGCCTTCCATCACATTAACATATGGGTTCAAATCCCACATGTGCGGCCGTCGTACCCTGCGACTATAGCTCATCTGAATGCTTTGCATATCGTTAATAGCGTATGACAGATGAACGGTTGGATAAATCTTCAAGTAGGGTTTGTTTACCGGAGTTGAAGCCGGATGGTTGACATCTTTTCCATAAGTTTTCGAATACTCGCCTCGGATACCGAATAATGCCGATAATTTTTCACCAAAATTGCCCCCATAGGTGGCGTAGACAGAGTGAACATGAAGGCGGTAGTTGAAATGAGTAGAAGAGAGCGAATCGAAATATGAGTATATGGTGTGGTCAGGCAAATATACATATCGATAATAATTTGCCTCTTGGTCTGGCCAGTCCATACGGCCTTCATAACCAGTCTCCAACTTCCAGCCATTGTCGAACGGCCTTTGCCAGTTCAGTTTGGCATTCAATGCCTGGTGACGATTCTCTGTGAAACTTTCGCGCTTATAATAGTTATCCCAAAGGGCATCGCCGAAAAAAACCTGTTCTTGCTGGCCGTTTCCTTTAACATGCCGTGTACTAAAAGTGGCATCAAAGGTCAGTTCTTCGTCCTTATGGCTCATTTTTCGCATATATAGCAGATTCACCGAATGATTAACATTATGATTGTCATTTGTCGAAGACTGTTCGTAGTCCATTGAGCCATTATACATCAAGTCCTTACCATAAATGGTTCCATTACGCCTACGGTTGCCGCCGCGCAACTGATAGGACAGTAGCAGGCTGTTATTCTTGTTGAAAAAATACTCGCCTCCTATCTTAATACTACCCATTAAACCTGGGTTTAAATGATACTCTCTGATAGAATCATACGTATAATCCAGGCCACTATTCCTATGTGCTATCTCCGTCACCCCATAATGACCACGACTTCGCTGTCCACCATCGGCTGAAAAAAACAGATTATATTTCTCCGTTGTGTAATTCAGACTAATATTTCCCATGGCGGTTGGAATGAAAGAAGGCATCTCCTCTGGAATCATAAATGGCAACGGCGCACCGAAATTAAGATTCGCCACACCATTAAGCCCCAATGCACCTGTCGATTTGTCCTTCAACTTGATATTGATGATACCAGACATGCCCTCAGGGTCATATTTAGCCGAAGGATTAGTGATGATTTCTACATTCTCCACCGTGCTGGCCGGAATCTGCTCTAAAAGGGTTTCTAAATCACTCCCCATCAGTTCGTATGGGCGACCGTCAATCAAAACTTTGACATTAGTCGAGCCTCGCAATGTGACATTACCGTCGTTGTCAACTGACACACTGGGCACTTGTTGCAGTACATCAGTAGCCGTTCCGCCGCTCGAAACTAGGTTTTTGTCCACATTCACCACGCGTTTATCGAGCTGGTACTCCACCATGGTTCGTTCGGCCATGACATTGACTTCCTGCATCATTGTAGCCGACGGTGAAATCTTGACCTTACCTAGATTGACTTTACCCTGCTTCTCGTTTAGAGTGACGAATTGGGGATGGAAGTATGTGGAATAGCCCATAAAAGAAATACGAACAAGATATTTTCCATAGGCCACCTTTACTTCGAAAGAACCGTTGGGCTGCGAAACAGCCCCCGTGACCAAACTTGAATCCCTAATATTCAACACTGCCACCGTGGCGTATTCAATAGGCTCGCCCGACTTATTGTCAAACACACGACCCGTTATTTTCCCTTGCGCCATCAATTCCAGCGAAAAAAACAATGTAGCTAAGGACAATAGAATATATTTCAATCTCATTCGATAATATTAAGCTATTAAAAAGTTGGACAATGAAAACGATATAGTTCTTCAACTATTGTCAATTCTCTTTCCCCGAAAGATGTAGTTTTTGATGGTTCTTCAACCCTACATACGAGCACGCAATGAACATTAGAAGAGCCTTGAGCGAATCAATCTAGTGACGGTAATCAATCCTGCTTGGGTGTACGCACATAGTGTGGCATCTCGAAAGGTATTGGTATTGAGAACTCAATCAGGCCGCCAAACTTGCCATCATCGTACCAAGGCACTTGATAGATGAGTTTTTTCACTCCATTTTTCTCAATGGTGTAGGCTTTTAATTTTTCGTTTTCCAACAGATCCTTGAGAATGGCGGCAGCTCTAGGCGGATGGCAATTAAACAAATTGTTGCCTAGAATTTTCTGACCATGGCTATTAACATCGGCCGAGCAGGTGTTCATATCGAGGATTTTCCCATCCTTGTCACAGACTGTGATGGCCACCTCTTTCAGATATTCAAAATAATTATCCATTTTTTATAAGACAAAAATAAACAAGTTACAGACAACCAGTCAACTGTCATCAGATGAGAGGTTGCCTGTAACTCGTCACAAATAAGTATTATTTTGCATTAAGAGCAGCCAGGGCGATGCTGTAGAGTTTGGTCTTAGCGCTGTCGCCACGACTGGTAAGTATGCAGGGGACTTTGGCTCCGACCACCATGCAGGCCAACTCGGCACCGCCAAACTTGGTGCAGGCCTTATAGAAAACATTGCCGCTTTCGATATTGGGGAAAAGGAGGCAGTCGGCATCGCCGGCCACTTCGCCGCCGACCTTCTTTGTCTTGGCACTTTCTGCATTAATGGCAACATCCAGTGCAAGAGGACCGTCTACAAGAGCACCTTTTATCTGACCTCTGTCACCCATCTTGCTGATGATGGCAGCATCCACACAAGCTTGCATTCCAGTAGAAACCTGCTCAGTAGCAGCCAAAACAGCCACCTTGGGTTTGGTTATCTCAAGATTCTTAGCAGTGCTAATAAGATAGTTAAGAATGGCTTGTTTTTGCTTCAAATCAGGTGCAGGCATAATAGCCACGTCACTACAAACCAGCAGTTTGTGATAAGCAGGAACTTCGAAGACAGCCATGTGAGTAAGCATGTCGTTTTTTTTGCCGGGCATAAGTCCAGTTTCCTTGTTCAGGATGGCACGCATGTATTTGTCGGTAGAAAGGAGTCCCTTCATAAGAATGTCGCCTTTGCCCTCGCGAATCAATGCAACTGCTTTCACACCTGCCTTTGTTTCGTCAGCCTCCTGGACAAGTTCGAATTTATTGGGGTCGATACCTTCTTCGGCGCAGACTTTCTTAATGGTGTCGATGTCTCCAACAAGAGTAGCATCTACAATGCCCTTATCGATTGCAGCACTCACTGCACCAATAGTATGAGAATCGTTAGCATAAGCAGCAACAAGTCTTTTCTTTTCCTTGGTCTTTACGAGTTCCAAGAGATCGTCTAATTTTGTAATCATCTTGCTATAAAGGTATTAATTGTTATTAATAGAAATTATGCTTATGCAAAAATACAAAAAAATATCCATTTACAATATATTTTTGTAACTTTGCAAATGAAATGCCATTTATTGAAAAAATACGTAACTATCGGAGCCTGTCCATTGTAGGGCTTGAAAAAAACACAGGAAAGACGGTCTGCCTAAACTATATTTTAAGGCGGCTTCACGAAATCGGGATCTCCACGGCCGTCACCTCAATCGGTGTCGATGGTGAACAAGTAGACTCTGTGTACGCCACCGCTAAACCCGAAATAGTACTCTATGAGGGAATGCAGTTCATTACTTCTCAAAGACATTATCTGCAGAGACGATTAGTATCAAAGATTGTCAGTGTTGATGAACGACGTACTGCCCTCGGTCAATTAGTGACTGCTGAAGTGCTCTGCCAAGGGAAAGCTCTACTATCGGGCGCAGCGACTACAGGGATCTTACGTCAACAGATTGCTCAATTCAAGAAAAACAATGTACAACTATCAATTGTTGATGGAGCGCTCTCGCGACTTAGTTTGGCATCTCCTACTGTAACTGATGCCATGATATTAGCTACAGGCGCTGCTGTATCTCCTAACATTCAGCAATTAGTATCAAAAACAAAATTTGTTTATCGACTCATTAAACTTGAAGAAATACCATCTTCTGTACATCATAGTTTGAACAATATCAGCTCCGGAATTTGGGGAATAGACTCAGAAGGAGTAGCCCATGACCTTGGAGTCAAATCCGTGTTCCTTTTAGGTCGAGGTGAGGATAAACTATTCAACTATGGCAATACTATATATGCCGCAGGGGCTGTAAGTGATCGTCTGCTTAAATATTTATCTTCTCAGCCTAACATATCTAAATGCCTATTAATCGTACAGGACTTCACCAAACTATTCATTTCACCTGAAGTTTATTCTGATTTCACCAAACGAGGGGGACGCATTAGAGTAATGCAAAGGTCGAATCTCGTTGCAATTACACTCAATCCCACTTCACCTCAGGGATATACTCTAAATTCATCCGATGCTTGCAGTACTCTGTCAGAAGCTCTTGAATGTCCCGTCTACGACGTTCTGGCAAAACACTGAATAACACTTTTGAATCGTGCCTATTCCTGTTTTCCGTAAAAATATAGAATAGAAATACTAACTGCTGATTTGTAACGTTATAAAAGAGAAAAGAGGACACTTTTGGGTGTCCCGCGCAAAAACCGGCATGATGTTCGTCAGAAGAAAGCCAAACAAATCAGGAAGTGTCAACGTACAAGTAGTACAAAAGACCAAAGACCGCCGCCAGGTGGTAATCAAGACGATCGGGTCGGCAAGTGACGAAAGCGAGATTGCGCGGCTTGAAACATCGGCAAGGGAATACATACACGCCAAAGAGGGGCCGTCACTTCCGAACCTTATTGATGAAGTGAGCGCCCTGGAAGCCGCCATCGGCAGGATCAGCAATGCCCAGGTGCAGGTAATCGGGCCGGAACTGGTTTTCGGGGCTTTGTACGACAGGATAGGCTACGGAAGCCTGGGGGACGAGATGTTCCGACATCTGGTGATATGCCGTCTTTTCAATCCCGGAAGCAAGCTGAAGACGGCCGACTACCCTGAGCGATATCTCCACAAGACCTATTCAGTTGACCATATATGCGTGAGTTCGGGATAAAATTATTACAGAAATGTTCAAAAGCGGGGTGCAATAGGAAGGCCCGCCTGCTGAGAAGGGTTTGACAGATGGAGCCGTCAATGTGGCTAAGTCTTAGAAAAGAGAGAGCTGGCTTGCCGTGACTACTTCGAAACCGGAAAGGGCGCGAGGCTTGTTGTCGTAGAAGCAATAGGCACCGAGTGCGGACACAAGGTTCATGATGAAGTTGTTGATGGAGCGGTGACGCGAGTGGACGAGCGTCTCGGTGTTCTTCAGCGTGTCGTTGATGCACTCGATGACATAGCGTTTGCGCAGCATTATCTTGTCCCACAGCGGCATGAGCCTGTTCTTCATGTTGGACTTTATGCCTGTGACGAGGTGTATGCCGTCGTCGAAGAGGTCGTCGAAGAGCCTTTGCGAGATATATCCGCGGTCGGCGAACAGCCTGCCGTACAGGTCCTTCGCCAGCACACTCCACACCTTGGGGTCGCGGTCGTCGGTATTGGCGGTGGTGAGGCAGAAGGTGATGATTTCCGCTTGGTCGTTGCAGACGAAGTGCAGCTTGAAGCCGTGGCACCAGCCCATCGTCCCCTTCCCGTCGCCGGCAAACCCTTTGAACACCTTGTTCATGTATCGCCTGACGTTGTGGCAGACGGGTATCATGGTGGAGTCCACGTAGCTCACGCCATTGCATCGGCCGAAAGCACTCATCCTCAGAAAGAACATCATGACGAAGAACACACGGATCCCCAACTCCACGAAGCGGTTATACGAGACTGCCGTAGGGAAGAGGTCCTTGCGACTGCCGATGATGTAGTGAATGTAGAAATGCTTGAAGCACTTGTAGCCTCCGAGGTGGAACATCAGCTGCACGGTCATTATCTCGCTGTCGGACATGGTCGCCTTGCGGCGGCGACGCTGCTTGCCAGAGGCCGAGAGAAGGTTTTTCTCAAGCTCGGAGTCGAAATTTTTGCTGAATTCGTCCACGGTACAGAAAATTTGGTGTAATGTACAAAAATTAGGCTGTTTTAGAGAGGGCACTCTCTAATGGACAAAAATCAGGCTGTTTTTTTGACTGAGATTTGGTCATTATAGAAATGGTTTGTAACTTTGCACCGTCGATGAAGCGGAGAGGAGC
>Ga0247611_10002120_pt1 | contig 33295 bp, 38 predicted proteins | sample 177DNAGHGhighgp2_FD_192422 | JGI IMG/M metagenome (GOLD analysis project Ga0247611, IMG submission 192422) | Sheep rumen microbial communities from Palmerston North, Manawatu-Wanganui, New Zealand - 1770 DNA GHGhigh gp2 | ecosystem: Host-associated > Mammals > Digestive system > Stomach > Rumen... | reverse complement strand
TATAAAGATATAGATTTAAAGATAAAGATAAAGCGAGAGAGTACGCGCGCGCGAAAAAAAACGTATCTTCGCGGACTGAAAAAAAGGAAACCATATGCTCCGAAAAAAAGCCCCCTACCCCCAAACCCCCTCCCCCCGCGGCGCGGCGGCAAAACACTCCCATCCCAACCCGAACGCAAACCGGAGCAATCAACACGCTAACACGCGTATCCTCGCGGCAAACAACGATTAACAACCAAACACCCACAGCAATGGCAAACAACGAAAATATCCCCGCAAGGCTGCTCAACCACTTCAACGACACCGACGGGCGGAAGACCGGCAACGACAACGACCTGTTCTCGCAGGTAATGCTCTCGATCCTCATCGACATGCCCGAAAGCGCGTTCCGCTGGGACGAGAAACGTCAGCTCTACCTCTGCACCGTCGCCGGAAAGGAAGTCACGCTCCGCAAGACTTCGTACAGGGGACTGCAGTACCTGCGCAAAGTGAAGAACGGATACGTGTAGCCGCAAGCCGCCGTCAGACAACCGGACAAAAGCCGAGGCGAAACGCCCCGGCTTTTTGATTGCAAGAAATTTTCAGAAAACTTTGGATATGTGAAAATATTTTGTATTTTTGCCGCGCCGTTCGGTACAGCCGGCACCTGAACCGAAAGGCGAAACCAAGCGTTGGTAGCTCAGATGGCAGAGTATGGCACTCTCATGTGCCGAGGTCGATGGTTCGAATCCATCCCGACGCGCAAAAGACGCTCTGAACACCGTTCCTGCGCGGTGCCATAGGTTCAGGATTCCCTGAAATTCCAGAGTTTTGACGCGATCCGTCGGTCCATGTAGGCGTGTTGCTCAGGGCACGGGACTGGCGGTGACACAACGGTAGCCCGGCTGAATCCATCCCAGCCGGGTTTTCTGTTCAAAAAGCAAAAAGTTTCGATATACAGTATTTGTGTTCTAAATTTAGTATCTTTGCGCCTGCAAACGAAACCCCAAGGATATGAAATTCTTTTCAGTCGCTGAACTTTGCGTTTCCGACAAACACCCGAAGCTTGTTGTGGTCCCCAAACAGGGAACCGCCGAACACACGAACATCGTGAACCTCATAGTCAACCTGCTCGACCCCGTAAGGGCTGCTGTCGGGAAGCCAATAACCGTGACAAGCGGTTACCGCGCACCTGTACTGAACAAGGCCGTTGGCGGAAGTTCCACGTCCAACCACCTTAGAGGCTGTGCCGCCGACTGCGTGACTGGCAACAAGTCAACAGACAACATGCTGATGGTGAAGGCACTGCTCAACCTCGAACTCGACTACGACGAATGCATCATAGAGGGAGCGTCGTTCAACTCCAAGGGAGAGATCGTCTCCGCGAAATGGATTCACCTCGCATACCGAAAGGGAGCCAACAGGAGGAAGCTTCTGTTGACGAAGAATTTCAAGGACTACTACCGCGTGAAGGTGGAAGTGAACATGGTTATCAAGAAATGACAAAGAAATGAGTTGCGATGCAAGCGAAAGGAAGACATACGACAACATCAGAAGGCTCGCCCGGATGGCCGCTGAGCTCACGAAGACCCCGCAGACTGTCTATAGGGAGCGCGGGAAACAGACATACGCGTTCTGCCGGAAAAGCGACTACACACCCGAGAGAGGCGAGAAGGTCTCCGATGTGGCGTTCGGCTGATGCCATGCCGCTTGAGGCCATGATCCGCCTGCTGTGCGACAACGACCCTGCGGCGCTGTACATTGACGGGGAGAGACCCGCGGACCCCGACACCGCCCTTGAGGCGAAGGTCGCCGAATCCATCTCGCTGGAGTTCATGGACTCCGTGTCCACCGACCCGCACAGGAGCGACAACGCCAAGAAGCGTGAGATGGAGCGCATGAACCTCGTGATCCTCGGGTGCGCCTGCCAGCTGCCGCCGGAACAGCGCAACGATGGCGAGGTGGCGAAACTCCTCCGCTCAATGAAGGTCAGGCTTACCGGAGACGAGGCGCGCGACCTCGGCATCCTGGAGGCCAAGATAGCTGAGTGCGGAAGGAGGATGCGCGAAGCCGGGGAGTCCAGCAACGGCGGGGATAGGATAGACAGGCGGTGGTTCGCCGACACCCTGTCCTCGATGTCCGTGTATTTCAAAATGCATATATCATCGTCCGTCACCGTTATGGAGTTCTGCGCCTATCTGCGCAGGTACGAGGCATCGGTAAGAAACGAGCGCAACGCGGCGAACAGACAGAAAACCAACAAGAGAAACTATGGCAGAAGAGCGTATTAACGACATAATAGCGCAGGAGGCGTTCGACCAGCTCGCCTCGTTCGGCAAGGCTCTCAACGAGCTCAACGAGAAGATGAAGGAAATCATCGGCACCGCAGGCGATGTGAAAAGGGTGATGTCCTCCGCGTCCGGGTTCAAGGACGTGGCGGACGCGACCGCGAAGGCAAACGAGGTGGCCAAGGAGTACACCGAGACCACCCGAAGGACACAGGAGGTGCAGTCGAAGATGAGGACCGTGCTCGACAACGTCGTGACCTCCGTTGACAAGTACGACAAGGCCATTGACGGCGCAAGGGAGGCATTGAAGTCCGCACGCGAGGAGACCGGACAGCTGCTGCTGAGGGTGATAGACGAGAAGGCCGCGATGGACGCAACAGCCAAGAGCCGCAAGGACCACTCCAAACTGCTCAAGGAGTCGCATGACGAGCTCAAGGGCGTGAAGAGCGCTCTTGACGGGTACATCGCCAAGGAGAAGTCCATCCGAGAGACCATAGCCGCCACGTCCGCGGAAATGGAGAAGGAGAGGGAGGCCAACGGCAAGGGCTCCGAACGGTACGCGGAACTCGTAAGGAAGATGCAGTCATACAACGACATGCTGCAGGCAAACGTCGCAGAGCAGCAGAAGCAGGTGGAAGCACTCAACGCAGCACGCGATTCCGTTGACAGGCACAAGGATAGGCTTGTGGAGCTTGAGATAGCCCAAAGCCGCCACCGCGCGTCCATGTCCGAGGCGCAGCTTGCCGCCAAGCAGAGCATGGCCATAGAGGAACAGCAGGCAGGCTCCATCAACGAACTGCGGAAGCAGCTGGCACAGTACACGTCCGCATACAACGCGCTGAGCGAGGAGGAAAGGAAGAACATCGAGATAGGCGTGCCGCTCGCAGAGGGCATGAACGCCATCAGGCAACGTCTTGCCGAGCTGAACAACGAGCAGAAAAACGCAGGGTTCGCGGAGGGCAGCTACAGACAGCTGAACGCAGAACTCGGATCGCTGCGCAGCCAGTACAAGGAACTGAGCGAGGCAGAGCGCGAGAACGAGGAGGTGGGCGGTGCCCTGCAGAAGCGGATCCAGGAACTCGACACACAGCTGAAATCCATAGACAAAGGAATCGGGCAGTATCAGAGGAATGTCGGAAACTACGCGTCGATATGGGACGATGTCGCCAACGGGGAGATAAGTTTCCGCAAGGCGATGAAAACAGTCATGATAGACCTGCAGCAGACAGAGATGAGGCGCAGGTCCCTTGCCGACGCCATCAAAGCGCAGGAGCGGGCACTGAACGAGTTGAACAACACCGAGGGCGAGAGCTCGTCCGCATACACTGATGCCGCCGCAGAACTCGAACGTCTGAAAAAGGAATACGCAGAATGCACAGGCCAGGTCGAAACCATGAACGCAACGCTCGGAGATTTGAAAGACGTGCAGGCGGACGTTGCTGCAATGTCGCAGGCCGCAGCCGCAGACGCCGGGAACCTGAAGGCCGCTGTCGCCGGAGTAGGCATGCTCACGGACGCTTACTCCGTGCTGCAGGCAGGAGTTGTCGCCCTCGGTGCCGACAGCCAGCAGCTTGCCGACATCTACAACACGGTCATGGTGCTGCAACAGGGACTGAACTCCGTTAACAGGATTGCCGACGCGCTGCAAAGGGAATCCATACTCCGCGTCAAGGCCCGCGCTGCTATAGACAAGATACGCAGCATGTACATAGAGGCGCAGACCGCCGGGACTGTCAAGCAGGCCGCAGCGGAAACTGCCGAGACAACCGCAACCGTCGCCAACACAGCCGCGGAGAAAGCCAACACAGCCGCCAAGCAGGGCAACGCAGCGGCTTCCGCAGCGGCAACAGCAGCTACCGGTGCTCTCGCCGCAGGTGAAGGAGTGGCCACGGCCGCGTCGTTCTCGCTGACAGCCGCTCTGAAGACAGTCGGGCTCGCAATCAAGTCCATCCCTGTTATAGGTTGGATTCTCGCCGCAATCGCTGGTCTCGTCACTCTCGGAAAGATAGTGTACGACATGGTGACAGCCGAGAAGGAGCTTACAGCAGAGCAGCAGCGCAGACAGGAGGTCGTGAAAGCCACCAACGAGGCGCAGGCGCAGGCTATCTCCAACACGCAGAAAGAGTTCATAGAACTCGACCGCAACGTGAAAAAGCTCCACGAACTGAAAGAAGGTTCCGACGAGTACAACAAGACCGTGGAGGAAGTGGCCAAGCAGCTCGGTGTCAACGAGAAGTGGCTGAAATCAAACATAGGCAAGGTTGACCAGCTGAAGGATGCGTGGAAACGAGTCAGACTTGCGCAGGCAGTCGCAGACGGCCTCATCACCAAGGCTGCGGACGCACAGATAAAAGCCGAGGAGGAAATACTCGCGTTGAGGGAGAAGTCCTACAAGGAGCGCAAGAAAGAACTCAGGGAGCAGGGATATTCGAGAAAGGAAGCCAAGAAGGCCGCGCAGCATGATAACCTCGCCGACACCGAAAAGCAGATAAGGGCACGCGCCGCACAGACTGCCAAAGACCTTGTTGAGCAGGCCGACCGCGTGGAGAAGGAGATGGAGGCCGACATGCAACTGGTCAACGCTGCGCAGAAGGAGGCCGCCAAGGAATCTGAGAAGACAACAAAGTCCACTGTCTCAAAGCAGAAGGACGAGGCAAAGTCCGCTCTTGAATACTACAAGGGAATCGTCAAGAGCATGGCCGACGAAGAGAACAGGCAGCTGTCCAAAACAGCAAAGGGCCGACTTGAAATCCTGAACAAACAGCAGGCCGAGGAAGCGGCGAAGTACAATACTGCAGCCACTCTCACCAACGAGCAGCGTCAGAAGATCGAGGAATACTATGCCGCAAAGAGGGCCGCTATCATAGAAGAAGAGAATGCGCGGGTCAGGAAATCCGTCATGGCCGCGACCGCCGTACGTGTGGAAGCCAACCTCAAGCAGCTTGAGGCAATATACGCCATTGAAGGAAAGAAGGGCGAGGAACTGTCAACGCTGCTGTCTGAAATAGAAAACCGTCGGTACGAGAACGAGAAGGCGAAGCGCAACGCAGCGCATCTTGAAAGGATAAAAGACCTGGTTGTCGGAAGTGAGGAGTATAACGCGCTTCTTCAGCAGTATTATTCCGAAGAGGAACTTGCCGAGACCCAACACCAAGGCCGTCTTCGTGCTATCAGGAAATCAGGAATAGACCAGGAGCTTGAAGGAATACGTGACAGCTATACTCGCATGATGAACATCATGACAGCTGAACGTGGAGGTAACGCTCCGTCTGAACTCGAAAAACTCGCTATCGAAGCGCAGATGGCAAAAGAGCAGCTTGACAAGTTCACAGAAACCACATTCCCGCTTGACACAATCCAGCGCGAGCTTGACGCAGGATTGATGTCATACGAAGAATATGCAACGCAAAGGGCCGAGATACTTGAACAGCTCGGGATGACCGAGGAGCAGTATTACGACAAGCTTGCAGAGATGCAGGCAAAAGCAGCCGAGAACCAGAAGAAGTACACCGACGCGCAACGTGATTCGCTACTTGCTTCTGCAAACTCAATCGCAGACTCGTTCACAAGCATAGGCGAAAGCCTCCAGCAGCTCACCGGAGAGAGTGTAGGTATGACTATTGCGATGCAGTCAATCGCAATGGCACAGGTGCTGGCAAACCAAGCTGTTGCCATATCGGCAGCAATCGAAAAAGCCATGTCCGACCCGAGCAGCGTAAATGTTATGATGGCTATCGCAACCGCAACCGCAGCAGTGGCAGCTGTGATATCTCAGGTTGTTTCTGCAAAATCTGCAATCGACCAGTCAAGACAGGCATTGAGCAATGTGAACGCTTACGCAGAAGGAACGTCACACCACCCTGGCGGAGACGCTGTTGTCGGCGAAGGCGGCAAGCCTGAACTTGTGGTTGCCGGAAACAAGACATTCGTTGTGGAAAAACCGACTTTGATACGAGACCTTCCTGTTGGAGCGAAAGTAACACCGTTGGACGCACGTTCAATCGACAACTACCCGCAGGTTGATCTGTCCGAGGTGCTCGCATCCATGGACCGCATAGAGAGGAAAGACCGCGTGCATATCGACGTAGGGCGCAACGTGTATTCGTACATCGTCAACGGCGCGTCAAAGGCGAGGATCCTGAATAAGCAGTTCAGCCATTGATGCTAATTGATACGTGGAAATAAGGTGTTTTATTTCCCCGTTTTTTCACGAATAATACCTTTTGCTTTATCGAATGCATAAAGAATATTATCCAGAGTCTCTTTTTTCAGAAAATACGAAAAGTCAGAATCCCAAACCATGTCTGTTGAGACACACATCATCCATTTGTTTGATATCTTTGGGTTATAGTAAAATTTGAATTTGCAGTCCCCGTTTGTTGTAAACAACACCTCGGTAAAGTTTTCCGGCGTTGTGTTAGCATAGTTATCTTTGAACCATTTGATCCAATCTTCCAATATCAGGATATCGCTATAGTCAAGAAAAGCCTCGCTTGATTTCGTTGTGGAACCGTTTGATTTCGTTGATTTCACAATAACACCTCCTATTTTTTCATTTGTGTTCAGATCTGTGTAAATTGTGTATTCAAAATACAGGCTTCCAGTTATGCATTGAAAGTAGTTTATATCGAAAACCTCCTTCACAAGTGCGACCCCTTTGCGATTCATAAACTTTTCGAATTCTGTCTTTGCTGTATCAGACTGTGGAAACGCAACAACTGCTATCATAATTGCAACAACGACAAGTAATAATTTCTTCATAAAGCTTTGATTTTTGATACGGGTGCAAATATACGATTTTTGCAACTACGAGGCGAAAATTTTCCAAAACACGCAGTTATTTTCCGAACGAAAGCAAAATATTTTTGCTTTATTTTATAATCGCCTACAAATCAACGAAATAAAATTGTATTTTTATTGAAAATTATTTGGTTATATCAAAAATATTTTATATCTTTACATCGTAATTATAAGTCAAACAATCAAATACAAGAGCAATGGAAAAGACAGAATTTGAAAAAAGAAGAACCGAGATTGAAAACCATCTCGCAGATGATCTTTCACGCACAACTGGAATTGAGCTCAAAACAGAAATCGACAACAGAAGCGGTTGCATCTTTATGGTTAAGGACGGCAAGGAGCTGTTCGGCCACAAGGTGAACTTCTATTACATGAGCGAATTCGGCCTGCCCGGGAGAGGTGAGGAGCGCCTTAAATTCAGCATGGGGACCATTGGGAGCTTCAGCCCTTGCGACACAATCGCTAAAATGTACATCGCAATCGGGAACATACTTGCAGACGATTCGTTGCAAGACTGCATCGTGAACAGCATCCTTTACTTCCGCAAACTTGAAAAAGAATTTGAAACATTAAAGGAGGCCTGCAATGAGTAACATCTACGAAATCGTCACCGAGAAAATCATCAAGATGCTCGACAAAGGCATCGTACCGTGGAACAAGCCGTGGACGTGCAGCACGGGCGCCGTCTCCCACTACAACGGCAGACCGTACAGCCTACTGAACCAAATCATGCTCATGGACGAGGACGACAGCATCACCGACCTAAAGGGACGCGAGTACATCACGTTCACGCAAATCAAAGCCGAGGGCGGCAGCATACGCAAGGGAGAGAAGTCCAAGATAGTGGTCTTCTGGAAGATGTACGACAAGGAGACCAACGAACTCGATGCCAACGGCAACAAGGTAGTCAAGCGCGTGGCCACGCTCCGATACTACAACGTGTTTGAAGTCGGACAATGCGAGGGCATCAAACGCAAGTACGAAGCGATTGAACGTCACCACGATCCGATAGCGGAAGCGGAGGCAATCGTCAGCGGCTACTTCGGGCGCGAGACCTGCACGCTGGAGGTTGTTGAATCCGACAGAGCGTACTACAGCCCAGTTCTGGACCTTGTGCATGTTCCACAGCCTTCGCAGTACGAAGACATTGCTGAGTACTACTCCACCCTATTCCACGAAATGACGCACAGCACAGGGCACAAGTCGCGGTGCGACAGAGAACTGACCGGTATGGCAGCGTTCGGAGGCAAGGAGTACAGCCGGGAGGAACTGGTCGCTGAGATGGGGGCCGCGTTTCTGATGAACACCTCAGGAATCGACAGTAAGAAGGCCTTCAGGAACTCTGTCGGCTACATACAAGGATGGAGCAGGAAACTGCGAGACGAGCCGAGGCTTTTCGTCACGGCGGCAGGGAAGGCCGAGAAGGCCGTAGAGTACATCATCAACGGGAAAGGAGGCGAGCAATGAAATACAAAGCATGCTTCAGAGCCAACAACTTCTCGATCTGCAGCGGGATGTACGGATTTGCAAACAAAAAGCAAGCCGTCAAAGAAATCCGAGAAATGGCCGAAGGCAACCGATTTGCCTACGGAGATTGCAGCTGGAATGTTTACAACGCCGAAACAGATGTGTGTGTTGCCGCAGGCGGAATGACACATGAAGGAAGACGATACAGATTGGAAAAATAGAGTTACAAACAAGAAGTTGCGCACGACACGGACCAAGTGCTTTTTGGAATGACAGTATTCGAAGCAAAAAAGATCGCAGAACAAGAGTTTGCGAAGATTTACGGAAACGGAACCGTTTCAACAGGGTACAGATACATTGTTGTCTCCGACAAGTCCATGGAGTCGATGATTGTGCCTGATTACAATACCGCGTTGCAATGTGGTGTCAAATGGGTGTTCAAGGCGAGAATGAGCCTAGGACAGGTCATTGTCGAATTGTGTGAAATCCACTGAAAGGAGGCTTGCAATGAAATACAAAGAGTTTGCAAAAATCATCATCGGCATGCAGAATCTCGATATAGCCGACGACCTTGAAAGACGTTTCCGTCTTTCCAAGGACATGAAAGACACCGAGATGCAGGAACTCGTCTCGCAACTGGTTGAAGGAGGGTTCGCCTCCGGCCTTGACAACATCGTCAACAACAGCCTGATCGACAAGGTTGTGTCGAAGGCTGTCATGGAGCTCGACCTTCTGGAAGACCGTTTCGACAGGGTTGTCAACGGCATGTGTGTGGAGGTCATATACGACAACGAGTATGTGTACGACTGGCAGGACCTTGAAAGGATAGCCGAGGAAAGGAGGCTCCCATGTATGTGATAGTGAACAGAAAGGGTGAGCGGATGTACCAGTACCCGGCCACCACCCATTACGACACGGCGCTGAAACTGCTTGCAGCGGCGAAGGTGCAGTACCCCGAAGCAGGAATGAAATTGGAATATAGAAACGAATAGAATTATGGAAAAGACAGAAAGACAATCAGTTATGAAAAGATGGTATTTCACATTCGGTTGCGGCATCGACGACCCTCACCGCAACTGTTACACGGTAATCGAGGCCGGATCTTACGAGTCCGCGAGGGAGGAGATGGTAAGACGTTTCGGTATCAAATGGGCATTCCAGTACAGCGAGGAGGAATGGACGATTGACCCGAAGAATGATAAAAATTTCCGCATCAAGGCGAAAATGCACAGTCCGGACCCAAACCGTAACGAACCAATCACACAGGCGGAATTGTATAACTTGACAAGAATCTGATTATGGAAAATACAGAAAGAAAAGATGGATTATTGGCTTGCAGCTATGAAGAGTTCGTAGCAATGAACACAGGTTTCAACGAAGGAAGCTGGAGTGACAAGGATATGGAGCAGAACTGGAAAATCGTGCAGGAAGTTGCAGAAACATACAGGAAAAGGTTTCCCGACAACGACGTGCCGAAGATCGGAGACATCGTTGAGTTCAGCGACGGATTCCATGTGTACCGACACGCCAAAATCGTGGAGGACTTGTACTACAAATCCGAATACGGAGTTCTCTGCATCTGCGAGAACGGCTCGTCGCATATCACCAAGAACGCAGGGTTCAGCACTTCGGGCGGCGCATTCGTCAGAAGGCACAAGTCGAAACTAAAGCGGAACGGTTTCGACAGCAACACAGTATGGACATGGGGATGCCACGGAATCGGAGCAGGACAGGGTGTTTACTTTCCGCTAAAGGTGAACAGATGGGTTATCCCTTATGACGATAGCTCTGTTGTGCGCTCGACTGTCAGAATCAACGGCTGCGGTGCGAAAAGCGCCGACGGCACGAAAATCCCCGCTGTTGTGGTCGGAAACACAAGCGAGTGGTTCGGATTTCAGACTTTTGAGTCAATAAAGGCATACAAGGCATGGGCAGAGCATGTAGGGTACAGGACATTCCAGCAAAACTCCTGCTTCCACCTTGAAAGCAACCAAAGGCTCGTACGGAAATACATTGTCAGGGACGAGGATATCCCCGAAGGTGACAAGACGATAAAGATGGTGTCGAACGGCCGCGTGCGCGACTGCTGGATTACAGCCGACGGAAACGACATCGTCTTCAACATTGACAACAGAATAATCACTGAATCAAAGTTAGGCACAAAGAATGACGAGGAGGAAAGGCTGATGTTTCTCAAATACAGCGGCAACCCCCTTGGAGTATAGACGAGTAATAACAAACAACCAAAGCTATGGGAGATTATACAGAAGAATTCAAGAAACAAATCACGGCCATGCTCCAAGCTGAGGCCGCGCAAGACCAGCTCTTCGCGGAGAGCCTGAAAAAAGAAGGTAAGTCCATGGACGAGTGCTGCGACTTCATCATCGCGCAGGTGGAGAAGTCGGGCAAGCAGGGTTTCGCAGACGCTGAAATCCTCGGCATCGCCAAGCACTACTGGGACGAGAACAACCCAGGAGACACCAAGCATAGCGCTTGCCGAATCATCGTCAACCGCGAGATCGAACTCTCAAGCGAGGAGAAAGCCGAGGCCAAGCGACGGGCTATGGAGCTTCTTGTCGAGCAGGAGATGAAGCGCATGAGCGAGAAACCGAAGAAACAATCCAAACCGCAGGCGGAAACCGCCCAAGGAAGCCTTTTCGACCTATGAGACTGACCAAATACCAGCAGAAGTGTGAAGACCTCGCAAAACGGCTCAAACCGCTTTCCGAGGCGCAGCGCAGGTACGCGGAAAAGCACCTGCCGGCGTATCTGTTCAAGATACGCAACAAGTTCCACTGCTCCGAATGCGGAAGCGTGGCGGAGGAGACCGCCAAGGACAGCGGCGAATACGTCTGCCCATGCTGCGGTACACGATACACGAAGGAGGCCTACATCGCCAAGGCAAGGAAAGGGTCGGCGGTCAGCCGCTACTACTACGGCGTTGACACCACCGTCGGCGGCGAGCAGGTCAAGCGCCACTGGATGGTGTTCAAATACGCCTCCGTGGGCGGCAAACCCGAATACGACTACGTGGAGGTGTCCCGTGACTTCGTGAGCGAGAAAGGACAGATGGCCGTGCAGGGTCTGACCGTGAGGCCGATGTCATGGTATTATGACGCATGGAACTACAGCAGCGAGTTCAGAACCCGAACGGTCAGACACGGAACCTCCGCATACCAGCGGCACAACATCGACGACATTCTGACCTACCCCATCGTAAGGAAAGCGGAGTGGACGGCAATGCGCGGCTACAACGGAACGCCGGATTTCCTCGGCAGCGTATGGATGAAGGAGCAGCTTGCCACGGAGCCGTTCATGGAGTGGCTGGTCAAACGTAACCACCTCGATTGGCTTCGGGAAGCACAGCTGTACCGTCTGAAAAGGTTCAAGCGCGAACTTGAATTGTGCGACAAGCACTGGTACGAAATCTCCGACATCAGCATGTGGCTGGACACCGTGGACACCTACCGCGAAATGGGCAGGGACACGCTCAATGCCAAGTGGTCGCGGTTCAAGGATTTGAAAGCCGAGCACGACCGAGTAATGGCACACCGTGACCGCCTGCTGGAGCGTGAACGCCGGAGAAGGGAAGCGGAAGAGCGTCGGGAATCCATGAAAAACGCGATGGACTATACGGAGCAGTATGCCGAATGTTTCGGCGGCTACGCAGGCCTGTTGTTCACCGACGGCAGCATCACCGTCACGGCCATCACCGACATTCCCCACCTGCTGGAAGAAGGCGAGGCCATGAGCCACTGTGTCGGCACCTACTATGACGAGTTCGACAGCCTGATACTCAGCGCGAAGGACGGAGAAGGCCACCGTCTCGCCACCATAGAATGGTGTGTCAGCGAAGGCCGTGTGGTCCAATGCAGAGGAGCTCACAATTCCAAGCCTGCTAAATACGACGAGATTCTGACGCTGATCGACAGGAACCGCGAAAAGATACGTGCGGCGGTATGATGAAAAAATTGTATCTTTGCCGCTCAATTCTGTCTCCATCAGTCCATTGCTGACTGGCAGTTTGACTTATAATTACGCCGGGGGCGCGGGAAACGTAAACCGCGCCCTCATTTCATTCATGCACTCTTGAGTCGAAATTTTTCCCCAAAAAAAGATATCTTTCTCACACAAGAAAGAAAAAAAAATCTCACAAACGAATAACCTGCATATATACAAGATATTACAAATGAAAATATTTTGTAATAAATTTGGTTATATCAAAAATATTTTGTATATTTACCATGTAAATATAAGTCAAATAAACCAACAGTTTTGTAATATAATGAAGCAACGCGGTATGAAGTATAGCAAGATTGAAGAATTGAAGTCCTCAATAACCGAGGCGATGTCTGCATACGCAGACAGCCTCAACGATGGGGACAACCTGAACCAGGACGGCAGGGCCGGGGAGGACTGGTGGGATCTTCACCTTGACGGGCAGCAGGTGAGTGTAGGCCTCATGGAATGGATGTTCGACATCGACATAGAGATTCTCGGAGCGTATTGGCACATCGACGACAACGGTGAAGGACTTTGGTGGTACGAACTCGATGACATCGGATACAGCATCACCGTGAGCAACATCCATTGCTACACGCAGAGCGGACTTGAAGTGCAGGTCAATGGACTTGCTTCTGAACTTGAAAGAAGCCTTGAGAAGCATCAGGAAATGACGCAAGGGAAAGTTAAACGTGTTGAACGAGTATAGAGAAAAACCCTTTTATATCATTGTTGTAGTTTTAACACCAGTGCCGTGCGACAGAAAATGGTCGGAGTTTGCTGCTCCCGCACGGCCCAAATCAAAATCCAAAGAGATGAAAAAGTTGAAGGAACTTGTAAAAGATGTGGAAAAAGCCGAAGCCAAGTGCGACGGGGACAAACAGTCGTTCACAGAATTTTGCGCTGCATGCGATGTTGTCATCGAAAAGAAGCTTGCCGTGAACCAACGGATTCACGAACTGACCTGGATAGACCCGCTGAGGATCAAAAAGCTCGGTTACAAGAATCTCATGATCGCAATAGACATGATGGAAGGATATGCAAAAAGAATCATGGATGAACACAGGGCGGCTGTTAAAGCATAAACGGTGTTCGAATCGATTATCATCAAAAAACCAAAGTATATGAGTACAAGAGCAAATGTTGTGTTCAAGGACGGCACAGAAAAGATAGTCCTCTACCATCACCAAGACGGAGACCCGGAAACACTCGGCATGACACTGAGGCTGCTGTGCATTGGCGGTCTTGCCACTGACGGAAGTGACAGCGCGATGAATATGATCCGTGGCGATTTCTCAAAGTACATCAAGCGTCTTTCGCCCGTGTTGAGAGCAAGACTTTCCGGAGACGAAGAAGCTGAAAATTACGATGACAAAGGTTTCGAGCCGAGTTTCGGGTACCACGGCGACATAGAGTATCTTTATGAAATCGAAGCCTGCGGAGACAGTAGTACAGTGCTTCTGAAGTGCACTGAGTTCAAAAACGATTCTGAGTGGTTCGGAGACTTGTTCCTGACTGTTCGGAAAACAGAAAATCTTGTTTTCGCCACGAGATACAGCGGATGGATTTACAGTGAACGGAAAGAGGAAATCATATGCGGAAAGGAGGAATGAAATGAAAGACGACAAGAGTATAAAATACATCTGGGTGTCCGTGTTTTCGAACAGACGTTGGGTAAAAGAAGGTTGCGACTGCACAGCAAGAGGGCTTACATCGTTGGTTGACAGCGCAGACCTGTATTGCGATTGCGAACGCAAGGAAGCTATCGACAACTGCATCAGCAGGGGAAAGGATCCGGCAAGACAGCTCATTCTCGTTAGAAGAGATATGTTCGGAAGAAACTCCGACTATGTTGAACCACTTGTCAAGCCTGCTAAAAAAAGCAACATGTTCGGCGGGAATTTTGTTTACACCTCTGGCAGCAGATACAGAGAGTTCACCGGAAGTTCACGCCCACTCCCCGTGTTCGACAGATTCGAGTGAATCCGACATCAGGCAAACAAAAGCAGACAGTTACAAAACAAAGGCAGGGATTATTGTCCCCGCCTTTATTTTTGCCGCAAAAAGCAACGGAAAACAGCAAAACAAAAATTTATTCCATAAATAGTATTTGTATTCTAAATTTAGTATCTTTGCCGCGAATAAGCCGCCATGCAGAGATACCGTTACATCATCACCGACATTGAGACTGGAAACTCGCGCCAGTGCGTCCACGAGCCGGAAGGCTGGGATGCATACGGTGTGACGTTCGGACGCGAGACCGGAATATCAAACGTTGTGAAAGGATATGTATCGTCATGGACATTCGTCAAAGAGGACGCACGGTGGCTACGCGACATTCTCCTTAACCATGGTCCGAATCGAAGACTTCGCGTGAGGGTCATGGACGATGCAACGAACCTCCGCACCACGTCATCCGTAGTCTATGAAGGCGACATCGACCTAACGCAGGCAGAGTGGACGGACGTGACATTCTCCGCTCCTACAAACGAGGGCGGATTCTTCAAAGCGCTTGAAAACAAATGGGACGAGAAGTTCGACGTTGACTTCGACTCATACATCAAGATAGACGGCGCGGTTATGGGCGACAACAGCCCGTTGCAGGGAACGTCACACATCACATCGCGGTACAACCCGCTGAAGACAACCCACGCATGCTTCATTCCGAAAATGGAGTTCACAAACGAGACAGAGCTGAACGAGGAGTTTCTGAACAACACGGAAATGATGCAGCTGAACTTCAATTTCCCGAACTCTATGGTTGCGAACTATGTTACAGGAGACCCGAGGACTTCAATCGGCAAGGATATGTCGTTTTTCCATTGCGGTGTCAAGAAGTTGATGAAGCTGAAACTGACGTTCGACATCGAAGCGTCGGCCTCCATACAAGGGCTCGTCATCGGCAACAACAAGCAGTTCAAGTGCTGGCACCGCCTCGCCATATACGGAGTTCCCACGCGCCGTTTTGACGAGAGCGTCACCAACTATCTGACCTACGAGGTCAACAATATGCAGGCGCAGATAGACCCTGCATACAACCACCAATATTACCATGAGCTCGCGGTAAGCAGCGAGGTTGTCACCGTCAAGAAATCCGACGGGGTGCTGTACGCTAACTACGTCGCTTCTTTCTCCGGTGAATACGAGATAGACGATTTCGACACCCTGAACAACACGGGCATGTCGTTTTTCCTTGTCGTGGAGTTCGACTGCGGGCGCATGTATCAAGGCGGTGCAGTCACGAATGTTTCCAACTACATGAACCAAGGCAGCGAAATAGACATCTATATGCGCAAGAACACCTGCAATGTGGAATACGCCATGCAGCTCAACCAGCATAAGTACATCGCCGCCGTGAAGTCCGTGGATGTGTTCAGGGAGTTGATTGCGAACATCATCAACGGCAGGTATCAGGTCAACACCGACATCGCGGCTTTCGATGCTGTGGCCGGAGACGATTTCCTGACGGCAGGAGAAGGTATGCGCAACAAGCCGCGTATGCCTTACCGAGTGTTCAACATGCACGGCAAGCTGTCAACGTCTCTTGCCAATTTCCTGCAATACGCATACGCCGTGTACGGGTTCAGGTTCGGTGTCAATGTGTCAGGAGGCACTTACACCGTGTTTCTCGCGCACCAGCCGTATATGTACGAGCAGAACACTGTTATCGGTCAGATAAGAGATACCAACGACATGTCGTTTACCGTCGCAAGGGATATGCTATATTCGGCAATAAAGGTCGGGTATGACACTGATACAGATATCTTCGATGCCGTAAACGAGTACAACAACAGTCAGGTGTGGAGCACACCGAACACTGAGATAGAGGGCAATGAACTTGATATGGTCTCACCGTATTCCGCATCCAGCAAGGCCGTGGAGACGTTTTTGTTCAAGAATTACGCGAATTGGGGAGACGCTTCAAAGGAGGAGGACGACATTTACCTCATTAACGCATCGTATGTCCGTGAATACTCGCCTGGCACCGGAATAACCGGACCCGAATACGAGCTGAAACGACACGTCACTGTTATTGCTGGCGTTAGCTACCCTAACACTCAATGGAACCTCAAGTACACACCGAAGCGAATGCTGCAGGCACACACAGTGGAGCTCAACAGCATCCTCGCGTTCGAGGTTGGAAAGCGCATAACACTCGAAACCTGCGACCTTAACCGTTCGCTTGTATCATACGACGGAACACCGCCAAACGGATGGTTTTTGACACCAGTACAACACGGTTCAGGGATATTGCCGCAACCTCACGGAATAGTATATCCTGCTGGAAGTATCGTTGAATCAGAATCCGTCACTATCGGCGCAAACCGCGTGTTCGTTCCCGTGACAGCCTCGTTCAAGGCTAAAGCCGGGCGCAGGTGGATCAAGATGATAGAGGCTAACCGCCTCGGTGTCATAGAGGTCAAAAACGGCGGCAGCATGCTTCGAGGTTTCATCGCAGACGGCGAAAGCAGCATAACTGTAAATCCAATCAAAGAATCAGAAAGCGAGTTCACATTGTTATTGTCCAAGATATGAGCGCATACACCATCAATATACCGCACACCAACCCGTTCCCGCTGCACAAGACTGTCGGAGGGCAGCGCGTGTACTCGCCGCTCGACGACAAAATGTCTGCCGTGACTGGCAAACGCTACGTACAGCAGTGGGCGTTGACAGACCGCATGACATTCCAGGTGTCATGGCATGGCGTCCCGCTTAATTCATCCCTTGTCACGACTGTACGCTTCATCGTCAACGGCACGGTTAAAAAGACGTTCGCCTACAACTTCGGAACCACCGATGTGCAAGGAACTCTTTACACGTGTTTCGCCGTGCAGAAGAAAGTAAAAGGGCAGTCGGTATATAACGGTCTCTTCGGCTTCTCGCAGGTGATCGGAACAATAAAGGGCAACAACAACCAGACGATGCTTGCCGACGGAGACTGCCTGCAAATTACCGTGTCAGACCCGACTGGTGCCGTGTGGGAAAGCGACAAGATGACAATATCATCCAACACGGCAGGCACGAAGCTCATAAGCTACACAAACACCAGCGATGCCGAGGAGATGATATTCGACACCTATTTCGGATACATGGTGTTCGGTTACCAGATACGCCTGCACGGAATGGTGTCGGAAGAGAACATGTCCACCGAGGCTGACTTCTTCGACACTTCCGACGGCGGAAGGCTCATGATACGCTCGACACCGAAGTGGACAACTAAGCTCGACATCGGACTTGACGGTGTCGGTTTCCCTCTTTACTACGTTCGGCTTATGACGATGGTCATGGCCTGCGACACAAAGACGCTTGACGGTTTCGGTGAGTTCGAGCTTGCCGACAACGGATTTGAGAAGGAGTCTTTCGCCGATTACTCCAACGAGTTCTATCATGCCGTGATTGTCGAGAAGGTCAACGGGCTATCACAGTCATCGTTGTCAGTCGGAAGCAGGTTCACTATCAACGCAACTCTTGATTACAATGGCAACAAGACAACCGTCAATGTTCGTGTTACATCATCAGGAAACGGTATGTGGCACATTGGGGAATTGCGGGGAGCCGATGTGACACTTGCACAAAGACTGTCAGGAGGTGACGGCGAGTATCGGTTTTCAATACCTGTCGGGGTCATCACAGAAGACACGACAATCGTCATCACAGCGCGTGACGTGTCCAATTCCGTTCTTGGAGCCGCTTCTGTAAATGCAAAGGCAACGCTGAAAGGCCTCAACCACATGGCAATAGGGGATTCGTTCATGGTACGATAAAAAACAAAGATATGGCAAAAAGAAACAAAGACACACAGAAAGAATGGTTCTACGAGGGTGCGTACCCTACAGACGTTCAGTTCCACGACACTATTGACTCGTCGCTTGGAGTTCTCGACAGTATGGACGATCTTCCGGTCGCTGGCGCTGGTAACCTTGGAAACGAATACAAGATTGGAAACACGTTCTATAAGTGCGAACAGACTGGAAGTGGATATCAATGGATCGCAAAGTCCACAGCAGTGCCTACGAACAGCTACGACGACCTTGACAACAAGCCGACGATCAACAACGTGCGTATTTCCGGAAACATTGAGGATATCAATGAACTCGGCGCATTGTCGCAGAACACCGGCAAATATGACGATGCAGAGGAAGCTGATATTGTTCCATCGTCAGTCGTCTATATCAAAGGGGCGACAAAGTGGGTCAAAACCACGCTTGGCGAGCTAATCTCATCGCTAAATCTTGTTAACCAAACAGCTCTTGAAACTTTCAAGAGTGAAGTGCTTCAGGAAGCTGCCACCCAGACCGCAGAAGCACTTGACGGAAAACTCGACCGAGACCTTTCTAACATTGAGTTTGTTGAAAGCTTCAAGGGAGAAGCCGTTGTTCCGATTGTGACGGAAGACGGAACGAAGAAGACTACTCTTAACAATATAACCTACTTCGTGACAACGCAGGCTCAGGCCATCGCCAGCGCGTCTGACACCAGTATCAACAAGTACAGGAAGGTTCTGGAACTCGAAGGCGCTCAAGATGGAAGCAATGTGACATACACTGTTGTTGGAGGCTACAAGACAGGAACTGCGCGTTTGCATTTTAACGGCCAGCTCCTCTCTTCCGGAAGAGACTACAAAGAAAATGACACCGAGACGATTGTCTTCCTGACATACATACCTGAAGCTGATGACGTAATTGTATTCGAAGCAATACCGCTTGAATAAAACGATCTTGATATGACATTTGCTCCGACAAAACTCAGATCCGACCAGCTGCGGCAGCCGTTGGTTAACACAACCTCCTATTGGGAAGAACATGCTGCATATGTTCCGAAAAATGGAGAAATGATCATTTATTCCGACGGAGACATTTACGAGGAAGACGGGCAGGATGTTGTTATACCGAAAATCAAAATCGGCGACGGCTCCACAACAGTAGGAGACCTGCGATTCACTGACGAACACAAGAAAGTTCAACCTGACTGGAACCAGGACGACAGTGACGCCGACGACTACATAAAACACAAACCAACGATACCTACCGTAAACGACGCCACATTGACAATACAAGCAGACGGCGTAACCGTGAATACTTTTACGGCAAACGACAATTCCGCGAAAAACGTCAATTTTAAATCTGGAACTGGTGTCAAATTAAATGGAAACGCAAATGACAAAACAATCACAGTATCCACAGAAAACAACCACACTGTAATCTCGAAAAATGAAATTGTCAAAGCGCAAAATGGCGCAAAACTGTATTATTATCAAGTCAGATGCGACCTTAACGGCAGCGAATTAAAAGTCGCTGACATGAGCGACACTGTTCCAGCGAGCAAAGCATATAGCTATGTTAACAATTACGTCTGGACAAAGCAAGCTTCAGAAACTGGAAGGTATTTAGGAATATGTAAAATCCAATCCATAGAAGGAAGATTTGTCTTTAAAATAGATATCTATAACTCTGTAAAAGCCACAACTGTTTCTCATTATTTTTGTTTGCTTGCTGATGCTCCAAGCGATTCGACTTTTACATTTGTATCTACTTGTGATTGGGAAATCATTGTAAGATTAAACTCATCATCTCATAGACTGCTGGCGTATATGAAAGTTCCCGACAGTTTTGACGGAACTGTCACATTAACCCCGTTGCGGAAAAATGTCACAGCCGGTGCTGTCGAACAGATATCATCGTTCGACTACAGTTCTGGCACAACCATCCGGGATTATTATTGGTACAATCAGTTGCCTGACGGCAGCCAGACATTAGACACATTGACCGCATTGGCTGAATATGCCCCTGTGACAGACAACCCAAGCAGCAATCTTTATCTCCGCACACCTGCCGGAAACTATTTTGTCAATATAATCGGTGATTTCGGAGGAAATCTTGGAATCGGAAGCAAGATATCCGATGTGATAATAAATGACTATTTTTTGCATACACTTGAAAGAAGAGTAGAGCTCGTGCTTGAAGAAAACGCAAATATACTGCCGTCTTTTGAAAACAACGCTGGCAAAGTCCTCTCCGTCAATAACGATGAAAATGGCGTCGAATGGGTTCAGCAGAGCGGTGCCGGAGTGTTTCTTTGCGTTTTCACTGGAACTGACACTATTACTTGCGATAAAACTGTTGCGCAAATATATGAGGCTTATCAAAACCACAAAGAAGTAATTGGCACACTTAGCACATCATACTATCGTTTAGGTTATATAAATAATGTTGGAACCGCTATTTTCTTTAATGTGCGTTTTTACAACGGTGTAACAATAGACAAACTTACATCTACAAACGGAGGCACTACATGGGACAAGTCAAACATTACATTACAAGAAATCCTTGTAAGCGGAACTAACATCAAGACGTTGATCGGCAACTCTCTGCTCGGCGCTGGAGATGTTGAAATCGGAGACACGCTCTGCTACTGCATCAGCAACACTGGTGCGTCCACGTCTTCGGTTGTCGCTGTCGATGTGACGCATCCGTCCGGCTTCTCACCGCGAAACGGCAGTATGTTACTTGTTCATTTCAACACCGACGTTCCCGCTGCGGCAGCGCTCTCGGTCATCGGCACTACGCTGACGAATTTGTATCTTGTTTACCGTCAAGTCGGAATTGCATCTGGAATACTCAAAGCAGGAGACAAAGCTTTGATTTACTGCATTAACAGCGTTGCGTTCGTGATAGCGATAGACCGTCAAAGTGGCGGAGATGTCGAGGATTGGCAGACGATAGTAACATCTGACGGTGACACTGGCATTACCATAACGCCTTCTACAACATACTCTGTTGTGTTCATTGACAACAGCTCTAACAATTCAGACTATGTTGTCTCTATCAACGACACCGGCATAGACATGGTTTTTGAAGAATATGATGACCTTGTTGTGCCAGCAACGACTTCCGCGAGGTTCGATATAAAGAAGTTTGTGAGCGGCAATACTGTTTATGCGAGTGTGAAGAAAACCATTATAGACCACGCGTTTTTCGGAGTACCTTGGTTTACAGCTGAAACGTCATTCGGATACATGCTTCTCAACGCAGGATGGAGTGTGTCTGATTACATTGACAGCTTGAATGACACCACTACAGGAGACTACAAACCAGACCTATGGAAGAAGGTCACGTCTATCACTATTGACGGTAAATCTTATAATATGTACGAGCTGTGGCTCTGGAACAACGCTGCAGGACACTACACTAAATTCGAAGATAACGACAGAATGCTTGTACCAAGCAACTTCGCTTTTCACAGAACGCAAAGCGTTGTATCATCTGGCAAATCGCCTAATACATATATTCGGCGAATATACATAGGCGCTGACGACATACAGCACTACACCGCGACACAGGCAGATGACAGCGAAAACCCGCTTACCCTAATAGACTTCGGCGTATGATGAAAGAGATTGCGAAATTTGTGGTTGGATCATGTGCGTTTTTCGGCAGCATTGACGGTTTCACGCCGCGCGACACCGATGTGCTTTATTTGATGGATGGTTGGGAACTCGGCTGCGACAACGCAAGAATAAAGATTGACGGCAAAGACTGTTTCCTTTATCCAGACAAAGGTCTTGCGTTGGTTGACGATTGTTTGGTGCATGGCGACCCGCTGACGGCAGGCAAGTTTTTGGTGCGGGGTTTCTGCGACCACATAGGCGCGACCATTGAAGACGTGAAACGCCTGGAAACACTGTTTTTCGCGCTTGACGAAAAGCACAGATACGAAACGCATATTTACGAGTGCTACATGAAAAACGGCGGTTTGTGGCTTGAAAAAAAACAGCTTTTTGAATCTTATGATATATACAAAAAGGTAAGGCTTATGTAATGTTATCGTAACTAGCATATCAAAGCCGAGCAATAAGCAATAATCAATCTCTAACGAAAAAACAAAAAAAATGAAAGCTTTAAGAATCCAATGGAAAGGTGAAAAACCTATACCACCGACACCGAGCGGCGGCGGAACCTACGGCGTCCGCTTCGCTAAAAATTCAGACAGCGCGGACGGTACCCGCGTTGGCGATATGGCACTCCACGCCTCTCTGCCGATCCAATCCAAAATGAAACGCTGCCTGCTGCTTGACAACGGAACGGTAAATTACTACCTCGACCCTGACGACTCCACCAAGAAAGCCGACGGCACGGCCGCAGACCTTACCGGAGCGGACGGCCAGTACATGGTCGAAATCCCGGAGTTCTACGCAAACCTGATAGAAACCGACGATTACGTTGAGTTCTCCGTAAGCACAGACCCCGTTGACGGCTATTTCCACTATCCCAAAATGTACGTGTCTGCTGACGAGGCATGCCTTGACCGTGCCACCGGAAAACTCGCGGCGGTGGTCAACAACACTGCGAACTACAGAGGAGGCTCCAATGACGACTCAAGAGATGCCGACCCGTATCTCACGCTGCTTCAACGCCCTGTCTCCAATGTCTCGTGGCAAAACTTCCTGGCTGCCGCTCAGCTTCGCGGCTCCGGATGGTGCAACTACATGAACATGGTAAACAGCGCACTGTATTTCCTGTTCATGACTGAGTACGCAACAAAGAACACGCAGAAGGCGTACAATCCCGATCTCACAGTCGAAGGCTACCGTCAAGGAGGTCTTGGGCCGGACGTGACGGAGTTCTACGACTGGTTCGGAGAGCCGTTCATTCCGACAGGATACACCGCTTCCCTCGGAAACAGCACAGGCGTAAAGGACTATACAATTCAATGGGATGACAAAGGTGTGACAAAAACACATACCGCGCACGTATCCTCTTACCGAGGAGTGTCCGTGCCTATCGGCCACCTCGCAAAAGCCGCTTCCGGCTATTTCCTGCGTGCCACCAGCGCGGAAGATGTCTATGCCTATTTCCGCAACAATCCCGACACGATGTCTTATGAGCCTGTTGCCGGAGACATCAGCGTGCGCGTGCCGCTCTCGATACAAGGACAGCTTGTAAGCAAGCTCGGATTTGTCGGCGGCAACTTGTATCCGTCAGAAGGGACAGGAGATCCCATCTCTGATCAGACACAACCTCTCACTACCTACTACTGCGACGGTGCCTATGTTTTAGGATCTGATATGGCTTCTGAAGTATACGATCCGGAATCTCACGTTTCTTCCGTGCCGGGTCTGGGCGGTGACGCGGACTTCGGCTCGTATTGCGGCTTCGCGTGTGCGGACTTCGGGGACGGCCCCTCGGTTGCGGACCCGGCTATCGGCTCCCGTCTCTGCTTCATCACTCAAAATGTTTAGGAAATGGGATTGCTGAAAGACATAAATGTGAAATACGAGTCGGACGAAGGATTTTTCAACTGTCCGGTAGTGCGTCTGTCCCAGTTGACAGGGCGGGTGTTCTGCATCCTGGACTACGCCGTCGGAGCGAGAACAAAGTTCGGCGAAGGGCGTTGCGTGGTGAAGATCTCCGGAAAACCGGATGACGATCCCTCGCTCCACCGCAAGTTCATCACGAACTCGAAAAGAATCAAATATACGCTCGACATGCTGCGGGAGCGGAACGCGCTCCCGTACCGTGTCGCGCTTCGATACGACGGTCATCAATACTACTTCGACGAATGCGATGACAACAATCAAGGCTGACGGGGCGACGTGCCGATTCTGGGCGGTAACGCGTACCTCGGCTCGTATTGCGGCTTCGCGTATGCGAACTTCGAAAACGACCCATCGGATGCGAACCCGAATATCGGCTCCCGAAACTGCGAACAAGACAAACAAGTCCCCGTGGCCTCACCTCTCGGTGAAAAACGACAAACATCAACTCCGGTTTGGTAGCGGAAGCGAAGGACAGGCAACATGAGCAGAGAAATGAAACGGAAAGGAAACCTATACGGGCAGATCTGCTCGATGGAAAATCTTGAAAGAGCCGCCAAGAACGCGGCTAAACAGAAAGGACAGCGCGTGTCCGTGCGCGAGTTCCTCGCTGACAAAGAAAATAATTTGAAACGGCTGCGGAATGCGCTGGCGGAGCATTCCTACAAAACATCCGCCTATCGTTCTTTCACAGTGTTTGAACCGAAAAGAAGGGAGATCGACGCGCTGCCGTTCTATCCCGACCAGATCACCGACCATGCCGTTGTCCAGGTGATAGCTCCCGTGATGGTGCCGTGCCTCACCGCCGACACCTACGCCTGCATACCCGGACGCGGACTCCACAAGGCCAACGCCAAAATCCGAAAGGCCCTGAAAGACGATCCTGACGGGACGCGCTACTGCCTGCTGGCCGACGTGCGGAAGTTCTACGCCAGCATCGACCACGGCGTTATGATGCGGTTGATCGAGCGCAAGATAAAGTGCCGCGAAACGCTGTGGCTGCTGTCCGAGATAGTAAACAGCCACACCGGACTGCCTATAGGACGCTACCTTTCGCCCTATTTGGCTAACTGGTATCTCTCCGGCATAGACCACAAGGTCAAAGAGCTGCTGCGTGTGCGGTATTACTTCCGCTACAACGACAACATGCTGTTTCTCGCATCGTCTAAAGAGGAGCTGCATCGCGTCAAAGAGTTCCTGGTTTCCGAGCTGTCGGCCCTGAAGCTCGAACTCAACCCCAGCTGGCAGGTTTTCCCCGTTGACAAGCGCGGGATAGACTACACCGGATACGTCTATTTCCGCGATCATGTGAGACTCCGCAAGAGCATCAAACAACGGATAATGAGGCGCAAGACGCTTTCGGTTCAATCGTTTGCCGCCTACAAAGGATGGCTCAGTTGGTGCGACGGAAAGCACCTGACAAAGAAGATTATTGAAAAATATGGTATTGATAGAAACAAAAGCTAATAACGCAAAATAAAGACATGGCAGAAATCATGAAACTGGCACCAATCATCCTGTTATGGGAGGCTGGAGCGAAATATGAGATGACTGACAGCAATGGGAAGCATTACACGTTGCCAATTGCCAAGCAGTGGGAGTACGCTGTCAAGAAAGGCTACAGCAACCGTCCTGACGACATAGGCGGTCCGACATTCTGCGGAATCACGCTAAAGACCTACAAGGCCTACTGCAAGAGGAAGTTGAAACCCACTCCATCGGTCTATGACCTGCGCCGCATCACGCTCGACATTTGGATTGATGTCCTGCGAATGTTCTGGGACAAGATGTGCGCCGACCAAATCAACAACCAGTCGGTGGCTAACCTCTGCGTTGACAATGTGTGGGGAACTGGCCCGGCATACATCAAACAGATACAGCTTGTCGCTGGTGTCCATCCTGACGGCATAGTCGGTCCGAAAACCATCGCGGCAATCAACGGTGCCAACCAGCGCGATCTGTTCGCGAAACTGGTGGAAAAGCGTCGGCTGTTCTACCTGAATCTCATCATGGCGAAGCCGGGACAATTGAGCAACAAAAACGGATGGATGAACCGCTTGGCGTACTACAAGTTCGAGGAAGGAGGTGACAAGCGATGAGTGAAAGATTAGATTTTATCAAATGGATTGTTGACGTGTTTATTGTAGGTGGAGTCCTATTCGTCATTATCGACAGGATAAAATTCAGGCATGAAAACAAGTCATTGAAAAAAAACGAAGTCACAGGCTCCGACCTTGACAACGAGACCAAGCGGCTGGACAACGAGACCAAGAAGCTGGACAACGACCAGAAGCAGATTGACATTGGCTCCTTATTCCTTGAAAAAATGCGTGTCGCTGCCGAGGTCGTGGAACAGGCATCAATGAAGATGGGAGAGTGGAACCAACGGCTTTCCGTGATCGAGGACAATCAGAATCGAATGGAGAGCAACCAGAACCACATGATGAAGCAGTTCGAGGGATTGACCACTGAAGTCGCAGGGTTGCGTGATGAACTTGCAGAGGTCAAGGTGGAGCAGAACATGGAGCGCACGTTCCTCAATGGAACATACGAAAAAGAGAGGAAACGGATGTTGGCGGAATCCAATCCTGTAATACCATCGTCGAATCCAGTCTCCGCAGCAGCAAACGTCTCGCCGGAACATGTAGGAGCCGTTGCAAAACTAACACCAAAACCAAGCAAAAGAACCACAAATGGCAGTAAGACCAAGAAAAGTCCCGTTCCCCGAAAGAGAGGCTGGAACCCGGACAAAGCAAGAGACTAATCACCTGTGCAGTAACTGCGCACATTCTGATCCGGTGACCGACAAATGGCTTGCCATTGGGACGCATGAACCGACTCTTGCTCATTGCGAGTTCCGCAGGTACCTTGTGCTGTGGCACGGCGGATGCCAGGAGCAAAAGAGCAGGTGGAAAGAAAAGAGATGATGTTATGTTCAATCTTGAAAAACTGAAAGACAACAATGCAATTTTCTGGGCCATCCAATGGCCAAAAATCAGGGAATCTGCAGCTAAATGTGGATGGGCGGTCGGTATTCATGGCTCCGCCGTGCATGACCTTGACCTAATGGCAATGCCGTGGGTTGAAGAGCATACTACCGCCGATGAATTGGCTGCAATATTGTCCGATAATGTTGATAACAGCCATAGGGGTTATGTTAAGAGCAACGATGGCGACAAGCCGAACGGTAGAATTGTGTATACTATCTTTGCCGGAGACTCTTATATTGATCTGAATGTGATTAAGGAATGAACCGATTTTAAGAATAAACAATATTTTAGAAATGAATGTGCTAAAACCTTTTTTTGCGTTGCTGGTTGTCGCGGTTGTCTGCACAATCGCGTTCCTGGCGTTATACAAGTTCAGCGGCAGGTTCCGTGAGCTGGTTAAGAATTTTGTCCGCAACTTCTTTGGCGGCGAGGACTGGAAGGAGGACGGGAAATGAGCTGGCTCTGGAAACTGCTCATCAAGATTGTTGCCGTCATCCTCATGGCTGCGGCTATCGTCATCTTGTCTGTGTGTCTGCACAAAGCCAACAATGAGAAACGCAGGGTGCAGTGCAACTGGGAGGCTGCTGTGTTCGACCGCTCAAGGCAGCAGACCATTGACGTTGGCGAACTCAAAGAGTACTTTCACGAAGAGGTTGAGACGCTCAAGCAGTTCGGCATCCGTCCGCGCGATGTTGAGCATATCGTGGAGGTCTCCTACGTGTACCGTGACACTACCGTCTACCGAGACACTCTCATATATGTATATGACACTGTGCGCGAGGAGAGAACCGCCGACTTCTGCGTTGAGACAAAGTGCTTCAACGTGGACGGGCGCATTATCGGAGACACGTTGGAGGTGTATGGTATCAACATGGCAGACGAGATACTTGTTGCTCTGTACAAGGAGAAGCGCAAGTGCATTTTCGACAAGCGCAGGGTGAAGGCAGTCGCCATAAGCTCGTGCAGCGGTGACACGCTTGCTGTTATCCGCAACCTGAAAATCGAACGATAGTGGCTGCTATTAGAGGACATTTGGAAGACGACCTGCAGATGGCCTGCGTGAGATGGTTTTGTTATCAGCACCAAGAACTCGCCATTTTGCTTCATCATTCACCTAACGGAGGCTTCCGCAACAGACGCGAGGCTGCAAGGTTCAAGGCTATGGGCACGCGCGCAGGATTCCCCGACCTTGTGCTGTTGGTTCCGAACAAAATCCATCATGCGCTGTTCATAGAGCTGAAAGTCGGGAAAAACGGCCAGACAGAATTGCAGAAGGATTTCCAGCTTAAAGTGGAAAGCATGGGGTATCTCTACAAGGTGATAAGGTCGTTCGACGAGTTCATGAAGGAAGTCGAAGATTATCTGCGGGAGTTATAATATTTTGTATCTTTGCAGTCCACACCAATGGACAAGGCTGTGGGCGATTTTTTTCATGTGTAATGGTTGGCGCGGGTGTCGGAGACGGCACCTTCGCCGTATCCGGAAGTGAAAGATTTATTCCCTAACCATTCCCAGCATAAAGCGAAAAAGGGTCACGGAATCACCGTAACCCTTTGACTTTCAGAAGTGTCCCCTCAGGGGCTCGAACCCTGGACCCATTGATTAAGAGTCAATTGCTCTACCAACTGAGCTAAGGAGACTTTTTGCCTTTGCTTTTGCGGGTGCAAAAATACATTTTTTTTCTATCTTTGCAAAAAAAAAATGATGAAAATTTACACACGTACAGGAGACAACGGAACTACCTCATTATCAGATGGTTCACGCATATCAAAGGGCAGTGTTTTACTGCATGCATACGGCACTGTGGACGAGTTGAACAGCTTCATAGGCGCCGTGATTTCGCAAAATCCGAACGATTTTCTGACAAAAGTGCAAAACGAGCTCTTCGTCGTCGGGGGGATGTTGGCCACGCCGGTGGCGAACTGGGAGAAGTATTGGAAGGTGGAACGGCTGGCGGAATTCACCGCGGAGCTGGAGCGCGAAATCGACAAGCTGAGCGCGGAACTGGAACCCATGCGCGGATTCATCCTGCCGCAAGGCAGCCGTCTCATCGCCGACACCCACATCTGCCGCACCGTGTGCCGCCGCGCCGAACGCTACGTGGTGCAACTCATGGAGGAGGACGAGGCATACAAAAACGTGCAAGTTTTGCTGAATCGGCTGTCCGATTTTTTCTTTATTTTGGCCCGTTTTTTCCACAAGAAAGAAAAAATTTTTGAAACTATCTATCAATCAGCGAAATAAAAATTTTCAAAAACCTTGACTTTTTCCGTTTAATATTATACTTTTGCGCGCTCAAAAAATAAACCATTTTTAAACGTAAAAACTATGTATTGGACATTAGAATTAGCCACCCGATTAGAGGATGCACCCTGGCCTGCAACACGCGACGAACTGCTGGATTACGCCATCCGTTCCGGCGCCCCGATGGAGGTCATTGAAAACCTTCAGGAGATCGACGATGAAGGCGAGACCTATGATTCCATCGAGGACATCTGGCCCGATTATCCGTCAAAAGAGGATTTCTTCTTTAACGAGGACGAATACTAATGATTTTTTGAACTGATAAGAAAGCGCGCTAATATGGCGCGTTTTTTTTCAGACAACAGGCAAAAAAAAAGCACTCCGGACGGAGTGCCTTTTTTTTGCAAACAAACTTACGATTAGTAAGCGATGCCTTGAGCGATCATGGCGTCAGCAACTTTGATGAAGCCGGCGATGTTGGCGCCCTTCACATAGTTGATGTAGCCGTTAGCCTCGGTACCATACTTCACGCAGTTCTGGTGGATGCTGTTCATGATGCCGTGCAGTTTTGCATCGACTTCAGCAGCGGTCCAGCCCAGGTGAGCGGCGTTCTGGGTCATTTCGAGACCAGAGGTAGCCACACCACCGGCGTTGGCAGCCTTACCAGGAGCGAAGGAGATACCAGCCTTTTGCAGCTCGGCAACAGCGTCAGCCGTGCAACCCATGTTGGAGACCTCGACAACGTATTTCACGTTGTTGGCGATCAGCTTCTTGGCATCGTCGCCGTTGAGCTCGTTCTGGATAGCGCAGGTCATAGCGATTTCGCAAGGAACTTCCCAAACTTTCTTGCCAGGGAAGAACTTGGCGGAAGCGAATTTCTCTGCGAACGGAGCGACCACGTTGTTACGGGTAGCGTTCAGCTCGCTCATGTATTCGATCTTCTCAGGAGTGCTGATGCCTTCCTCGTCGAGGATGTAGCCATCAGGACCGGAGATAGCGACCAGGTTAGCGCCCAGCTCAGCGAGTTTGAGAGCGGTACCCCAAGCCACGTTACCGAAACCGGAGATGATGCAGCGTTTGCCCTTCAGGGTGTCCTTCTTGGCATCCAACATGCCTTCCAAGAAATAGACAGCACCGTAACCGGTAGCCTCAGGACGGATCAGAGAGCCGCCCCACTCAAGACCCTTGCCGGTGAGCACGCCGACGTGTTCGCCACGGAGTCTCTTGTATTGGCCATACATGAAGCCGATCTCGCGACCGCCAACGCCGATGTCACCAGCGGGAACGTCGGTGTCGGGTCCGATGTATTTCTGCAGCTCAGTCATGAAGGACTGGCAGAAACGCATCACTTCACCTTCGGATTTGCCCTTAGGATCGAAATCGGAACCGCCCTTACCGCCGCCCATAGGCAGAGTGGTCAGGGAGTTTTTGAAGGTCTGCTCGAAAGCAAGGAACTTCATGGTGTCTTCCGTCACGCTCGGGTGGAAACGCAAACCGCCTTTGTAGGGGCCGATAGCCATGTTGTGTTGAACACGGTAGCCTCTGTTCACTTGGATTTCGCCCTTATCATCAACCCAAGTCACTTTGAACTTGATGATTCTTTCGGGTTCCAACAAACGCTCAACGATCTTGTATTGATCGTATTTGGGGTGTTCGTTCACGAAGTCGCAAATGGTTTCGAGGACTTCTCTAACAGCCTGGTTGTACAAAGGTTGTCCAGGGTTCTTTTCTTCAGTTTGTTTGATTAATTTTTGAAGATCCATACTATTTATTAATTTAAGTTGGTGTTTTTTTTGAATTGGAAATTCGGGTGCAAAAGTATAAAATTTCTATGACATTGAGCCAAATAAAAATATTTTTTTGAACTATTCCCCTACCAGCTGCTTCACGGCCTTCTCCAGGTCGGCGCCGCGGAGGTTGCGCTGCACGATGCGCCCCTCCCTGTCGAGCAGGAATGTCGAGGGTATGGAGCTCACTCCGTAGATGGCGGCCGCCTTCGACTGCCACTTCTTGAGGTCGCTGACGTGGTTGGGCCACACCAGCTTGTCGGCCTCGATGGCGCGTTTCCAGGAATCGGCGTCGCTGTCCAACGAAACGCTGAACACCTCGAAGCCCTTGTCATGGTATTTGCTGTAGATATTGGTCACATTGGGGTTCTCGCGACGGCAGGGACCGCACCAGGAGGCCCAGAAATCGACCAGCACCACTTTTCCGCGCAGGTCGGAGAGTTTGCGCATCTTCCCGCTCGGGTCCGGGAACTCCAACTCCGGGGCGATGGCACCGATGGCGATCTTCGCGGCGGGGGAATTCATGTAGTTCCAACGGTCTTTCACAATCAGATGCTCAGGGTATTTCTCGTGCAACGCCGTGATCACCTCTTCGTGCAAAGAAGCGTTCTGCTCCCGCGAGAAGATGTCGAGGAACATCAACACGCAGATGTCCTGCTTGTGCGCACGGATGGCCTCCTTGAGACGGGAAGTCAGATACGCATCTATCTCATTGTAAGACTTCTGGTATTTCGCCACCACTTTGGTCAAGTGATCCTGCGACTGGGCGACGAGCACGTCGGCACGCTGTTTGTCGTTGACCATCAGGCTCTGATAAGCGGCTTTCTGGTTAACCACGTTCTGCAACGAAGGATACAGTTCCGTCACCACGCGGTTCACCCACTTGCCTTGGTTGCCCTTCTTGTCCCACAAATTGTTGAACGAAAGGCTGTCTTTCTCGGCCAGAAGCTTTTTCACCGTCGGCATGATGGCGCCGAGGGATTTCTCCGCAACATCGTGGCGGCTCTTCAAATCCGAACGATATTGGTCGAAAAGGGTGTAGAAATCTTTTACGCCGGCCACACGCGGGGATGTGAAACCGTAATAACGGTCCACATTCTCCAAATAGTTGGCAAACGGGCCGTAGTTGATTTCAACTTTCTTCAGCATCCGGTTGGCCACGTCTGCGCACTCCTCCACGGCACTACCCTTCACCTTGCCGCCGGAAACGGACTGTGACAATATATTATATAATGTATCCATATTGTCAAAAGCGTTCAGCACATAGCCGTCCACATCGTCGTTGGTCTGGCGGTAAAGATTGATTTTCTGAGCGAAATCAGTCCAATAGACCTTGTCTTTGTCGGCCTGCAGCGCCGCGTTGATGCTGTCCAGGGCCTCCTTCTTGTGCAGCGCGAGATAAGCCATTTCCTTCACGTTGCTCATGGATTCGGAACCGGAAACAGAGACGATCTGCTGCAGATTTTCGGCGTCGAGGGTCATGTTCACCTTCTCGCCGGGCACCACGACGAACAGCATCGAGGAGCCGTTGCCAAAATCGAACCGGTAGATGTCGTTCGGCAAACTGACCGTCATGTCGAACTGGTCGTTCTGGATGTCCGCAGAGGCGTGCTGGGTCATCGTGCTGCCGTATGCAGAAGTGAGCGTCACGCGCTGGAAATGATTGTTCAGCAGCGACACATGGATGGACGTGGGAGCCTGCGCGAACAAGGAACCCAACGTCAGACAGATAACTGAAATCAACAATGTTATTCTCTTCATATCGTTCAAAAAAAAGCGGCGCAAAGATACATTTTTTATTGTAACGATGACCTTAGACTTAGACTTAAGACTTAGACTTAAACTTAAGACTTAGACTATGACTTAGACTTAAACTTAAGACTTAGACTATGACTTAGAACTTAGACTATGACGTTGCCCATCTAATTCTTAATTCTTAATTCATAATTCTACATTCTACATTCTGCATTCTTCATTAAAAAAAGACTATCTTTGCCGCTTAAAATGAAAGTAGTATGAAAAACAGTATTGAACACCTTGACGAACTGTTCCCGAAGTCCTTTGACGAGGCGCAGAAAGCAAAAGCCAAAACATTGTTTTACAAGCAGTTATCATTGTTTGCACACGAATATTACCGTGGCAAGATGGGGGCGCTTCCGAAAGTGCCGATCGAGAGCCTGAACTGGTTCAACGCATGGTACACGCCGGGCGTTTCGGCCATTTCCACCACCATCCGCGACGACAACGACCGTTCGTTCCAGCTCAGCAACCGCTCGAACATGGTGGCGGTGGTCAGCGACAGCACTCGTGTGCTCGGCGACGGCGACTGCACGCCTCCCGGCGGACTCGGCGTGATGGAGGGCAAGGCGCTCATCATGAAATACTTGGGCGGCATCGACGCCACCGCGCTCTGCATCGACA
>Ga0247611_10002119_pt1 | contig 33301 bp, 34 predicted proteins | sample 177DNAGHGhighgp2_FD_192422 | JGI IMG/M metagenome (GOLD analysis project Ga0247611, IMG submission 192422) | Sheep rumen microbial communities from Palmerston North, Manawatu-Wanganui, New Zealand - 1770 DNA GHGhigh gp2 | ecosystem: Host-associated > Mammals > Digestive system > Stomach > Rumen... | reverse complement strand
AAGTCTCATTCTTTTATCGGTACGGATGTAACGAAAGTCAATGTAGTAGAGTTCTGAAATATCCCCCTTGAGATTGCGAATCACCTCGTACGTGCAACCACCGTATAGCATCCAATCTGTCGCCAGGTATGTAATAAAGTCGCGCCAGGTGTCACCGCGCCTGTTGACGGTTACCTCAAATCCGGGCACGTTCCCAAAGACATCGTCACCAGCGACGAAATCGGCGGTGCCTGATATGATAGTCTTGAGTGTAGTTACGTCGTTGAATAGCCCGAAAAGGTATTCTGGGTATAAGTTGTCAGCGCCGTAATAGATGAAGTCTTTTCCGTAATTGTTTTCCTGTGTGAGAACTGGAATCGTATCAACCACACGCTTTTCAATGGCAGCAAACGCCATTTGAATCTTTTTATCTTCCATATTTAGCCTTGATATTGGATGTAATCGTTATTTGATTTTTTATATACTTGCTTCTCGGGTTTATAATCACCAACCTGGATAAGCCCCGTTGCTTTTGCGGTGTCATTTTCGTCGTATAAAACGTAGGAATACTCACCGTCCGGCATATCTTCGGGAAGCGTGATGTCAAGGGTATAAAACATTCTGGACTCCAATTTGTCTTCGATACCCTCGAAATCATAAGACTTTTTAGTCAAGTTGTTTATTAAATGAAGTCTCATTGTTACCTGAATTTCTTGTAAGTAGAAAAAAGAGCGGCTCCGGTAAAGAGTCGCTCAAAAGGATGTCCGGGAATTACACACCGGGCTGTTGTTATGAAATGTATGATACTGTCCAGTTGGAACCGAGTTCGGTAAGCCACGTCGAGTAATCAGAACCTGTTGGAACGTATAGCGTACCTGTATTTCCAGTTACTCCCGCAAACGCACCAGATAGAATACTTGGGGCGGTTGTTGCCTTACAGGTGATTGAGGTAAGTGCTGGCATGCTGCCACCGAATACCAAACCCTGGAACGTGGTTGCACCACTACCGAAGGTGACAGCGGAAAGAGCACTCGAATTCTTGAATAATCCATACTGCATACTGGCTTGACAATATGTCTGGATGCAGTCGGGGAAGGTGATTGTTTCAAGAGGAATGTTATCACCTACGGATTGGAATTCAGTTAAACCTGTGGTATTCTCATCAAACGTAATCACTTTTAAGTTAGGGCAACTGTTGAACAAGTTGTAACTAACTGAGGAGAGACATGGCCCGAAATGAACCTCATCCACACCCGTAGAGGCAAATGCATTGTCACCGATTGTTTCCAACTGTGAGAAGTCAAAATACGTTACGGGGTTGAAGTTACTGTTATACCTCAGAGCTTTCTTGCCGATGTTCACCAGTTTCGGAGCATACATATCAGCAAGTGCGTCACTCTCGAATGAGAAAGTTCCGATTTGAGTTACCTCAGGGAGTGAAACCTCGGTGAGGGCGGTACAATTACTGAGTGCGTAATTATTAACGCTAGTCATTGAATATGATGCCCTGAATGACTTGATATCCGTCCCCTCGGGAACCGTTGTTATGGTTGAGTCGTTGAATATGTATGTGATAACATACGTTCCGGCGGAAGGGAAATTATATGTCTCATCCCCCAGGCTGGCTTTGATTGATACACCATCAATCAACACATCATACAATGCATAGAGTTCGGCAAAGTTGTATCCAATTTTATGAGGACCGGCTTCGGCAATGTCAATCTCAGCATCAGCAAATGTGGCAGGATACCAATTCCAGTTGGCAAGTCTAGGGACTTTCTGTGACCAATCCGCACTCCATTCATCCAAATACTCGCGGGGGACGAAAATGTTACCAGTTGTGGCTAGGCCCTGAGCGAAAGTAGGGTAACCGGTAGTTGTAATAGACGGCTTTTGTCCATTAAATGCCAACTTGCGTACAGAAGCATTACTCCTGAATAGGTACCAATCACCTAGGCTCTCTACGGTGGAGCCAAACGTCGCTGCGGTTAAAACGCGGGAATTGTTAAAGTAAACATTATCACTTGGCATCGTAGGGCAATCATATGTTATATCTTCTATCGCATTTGTATTAAGTGTTATACTTTGGGTTGGATATTCACCAATTAGAGTGAAACGTTTTAGTTGATTAGTGTCATATAGTTCGCCCGTAATATTATATGTACAGTTCACTAATGTCGCACTAGTTATTGCTCCACAGCTTCCAAAGTGGCCAGACTTATTAATAGTAACATTGTTTAAGTATGTTTCTCTTAGTCCACAACCTTGAAATGCACCCGTATTATTAAATGTATCTTCACCCCCAATAGTTACACCGCGTGGTATTTTTATCGCAGTAAGTTTATTTTTATTATGGTATGCACCCATTGGTATATGGAAATTACCATAAAAACTTAGAGAACCTGTGTTGGTTGCCGTATTAAATACATTTGTTATAACACCCGCGTCCCACTCTCTACTATTATAGGCCACAGAAGGTGTGATAATTTGATTGTCGTTAGTAGTGTATTTAATATAATACATTGAATATGAATTCGGATTTGGATATGCCTTGATATGTCCAACAATGGCTGAATTGTTCCAGTTCGTAGAGGCAGTCCATTCATCATACAAGATTTGAGGTACCCTAATTTCATAATCAGCGGTGAAAGCCGTAAATGGGTTCACGTAACGCAAAGGAGGAACAAGATAATTATGGGTATAATCAATATATTCCATTGAAGTACATCCTTCGTACGCATTACTGTATGAAGCGTTGCTTGTGACTTCGTTTTGATTACTTAGCCAAGTAACAGACCGTAAACCACTACAGCGTCTAAACACATATTGTATATTATTATAATATTGCCCTGACTTAGTATACATACTTGTTCGTATATCTGTTAAGTTAGTACAGTCTCCGAATAATGACTGTTGTATTTCAAAGGAACAATTTTCTAAGCCAGTTAAACCGGTAAGGCTCTTACAGTTACTAAAAGTACCCGTTCCCATTCCTGTTATGTTTGATACATCCAGTGTTTCAATATCAGTATGCTGGAATGCATATTGGCCTAATGTCTTGACACTTGAAGGTAAATCGACTGATTTTAAATTTGTTTTATTATAAAAACAAAATTGTGGTATTGATGTCACACCACTCAAATCGTTTTGTGTTACGGCAGTAAGGGTGTCGGTCATGAATTTATTGAATCGGTTTTCCTCACCCTGCACGTCGATGGTAACGGCACTGAATCCGTTTTCAGACGTAACGGTACCATTCTCAGTTATCGTAGTTGAAGTAAGCAATGCTTTTTGTTCTGCAATACCTGCTGTCTCACCAGAGGCGTATCCTGTAGCATAACCATCAGTTTCGCCTGAAGTATATCCAGATGCATAACCCTCTGTGTAACCTGAGTTGTAGGCTGGCGTTGTATCCACGTTAACCTCGATGGTACCACCGCTGATACCATCATACCCGGATGTGGGCCTGATAGGTGTTGAACCATTCTGGGTTAAGGTGAAATCTTTTGACTCGAGGCGTGCTTCACTACCTCCGCCACCTCCGCCAGCGAAGTTAATTCCAATGTTATTAATAATCATAGTTGTTGAAGATTAATAGTTTATTACGACTTCGCTTGTGTTTCCAACAAGTTTGATGTAGGTGCCCCATGCAACTCCATTGACGATAAGGTCTTCATTTGCGGGTGTTGCTTCTGAGTAGGCGGTCCAAGCCAAACCATCACCACTGTAATTGAGAGTGTAGCCAGATGCAGACTGACTGACGACGAAAGAATGTGCTAGAATCTGCACAGGGGTTTCCCCTGAAAGTTTAATAGTCATAATTGTCTTTTGTTTTTGCCCCCTCACAAAAGGGAATTATTTTGAAGTAAGTAGATTGCCGCGTTACTTTGGTAACAAAAAAAAGCGAAGACCCGAAAGTCCTCGCTTGATTTGATTCGACGTCGATTAAGCGTTGTTGGCAGCTTCAGGAAGTTCGCCTCCCCATGAGATGGGGTAATCGTCGTCCTGTGCGGTAAGCGTGATATTGTAGAAGTTACCATCAGTCATTGCCTGACCAGTCTGACCGGTACCTGCACTTGCGGTAACAGGAGCGTCAGCACCAAGGAACCATTTCTGGCCATTTGCGTCTTCGACGAATATCATGAGTTCACCTATGGACAAAGCACTGATTTCAGTACGTTTCTTGGCATCCATGCGACCGAACTGAAGCACAAGGTCAGTGGATACGTAGTTTGTGCCGTTTGCCTCGTCAACATTGAGCGTTGAAGTCATTGAGCCGGTATTCCTACGGAAATCATAGGCATAGAAAGTCAAACCTGAAGGAACGGTAGGGGTTTCTCCGGAAGCAGCGGCCTTAATAGCAGCGGCTTTAGTAGCGTCATACTGAGCAATAAGCACTTTCTTGATACCACCCTTAGAGCGCTCGCAGTCATAGGTTAAACCAGCCAAAGTAATTGAACAAGCCATTGTATTATATCGTTTTGTTTGATTATTCTTTTTAAAAAAGGGTGCAAGCGGATTCTTACACCCTAGGGGGTTGGATTAGGCTGAGAAGTCTCCAACTACAACCATGTCAGGGTAGAGGGTCTTCACACCAGAATTCCAATGGATGCTGTATTTGAACAACTCAGAGTTGTCATCATACCAGAAGCGAACTTTTTCCTGGTCGTTCTCAAGGTCGGCACCGTAAACCATATTCTCCCATGCGGAAGCGTAGATTTTGTCTGAGCCCTTAAGACCAAGGGTCTTGTGGATACGGACCTCAGTGCCAGGGAAGAACACGTCTCTGTCTTCGATTTTACCGTTGAAGAGGTCAGCGTTGTACTTGAAGTTCTCAACGAGTTCGAATCCAAGTTTGCGGTAGTTAGCCGGGCTGATGAACACAACAGCCTTGTCAAGGATTTCCTCAGGGATAGCCTCGATAACGGCTTTCACACGATTGTAGATAGTGGTTGCAGAAGAACCAGTCACAGTGATAGTGGAAGCACTATCGTTGTTAAGAGCTTGGGTGAGGAAGCCGTCTATGAGGTCTGTACCGCTGTTGCCAGAGGTAGCACCCTGCCATACGAGTTTCTCCAACTTCTCGTTGATACCCTCAACAACTTCATTGATAATTTCACCCTCGAAAGGCATGTCAGCGGCGTCTTTGTTAGCCGCAATCTTTACCTGATACTCAGCGAACTTACCAAGAAGGTCTTTATCACAATACTGGTCCTGACTCTTCATCTGTGCAGTCACGATTTCACGCTCGGTGAAAACAGTGCTGCCAGAGGCGTTGAAACCACATGCGCTACCGTCCTGGATTGCAGGGTCTACATCGAGATAGTTAAGTCTTTCTTTGGTCTTGACACCAAGCTGTTTGCGGAGGTTACGGATGGTATCACCCTTTGCAAGTCCGAGAACAAGATTTTTAATAAGGACGTCTTTGTTAGTTTCCACATATGTGGTAAGTCCTGAGACATTAAAACCTGCCATAGTTTTTTAGATATTTTTAATTTTTATTATTTCAATTTTCTTGTAAGTAGGCAGGTTGGGTAGGTTGGAAATTTTTTTACTATCGTCTTGTAAAACTCAATTTAACGCGCTATATTTGTCACTCCGGAATCCTCCGTAGTGTTTCAGGGCCTGTCGTGCCACACGGAACCAAGGATTTGATAACAGGCCAGAGGTAGGTTCGCAGACGTGCGGGCCTATTTTCGTTTCAACTGACTACTCCCACCACTAAAGTAGTGGGGTTCTTATGTGTCTTGGGAGCATAGTACTTGTGAGTACTTGTAGGAGGCATAGTGCAACCACTTACCTTAACTCCACACAGAGAGAGTCCTTCTCTGTCCTACAAAATATGTCTTTAGGATTCTTGCGGTAGTTTTGGGCATCCGAACACTAATCAACAAATGATTGAAAGTCCATAGTGCGAGTTACCATACCATTCCAACCTCCTATTAGGTTCTAAGGTATTAATTTACTACTTAAGGTGAGTTGCCAACCTTCAAAACCCTTTGATTTTCAGGGCTATTGCAAATATACCAAAAATATTTCAAATTTCAAAATCCTGCTTTCATCCCACTATTAAAACAGTGGGTTTTCCCGCAGGAAAATCATAAAAAAGGGAGGATTAACACCCTCCCTTATTTTATGCATTAAGGATTCGACTCAAGTTATTCAGTCTTTTATCCTTGAAATCCGGAGTTTTGTTTACATTTTCAAACTCCTGGCTTGCGGGATTTGCAGCGGGTTTCTCCTCAAGTTCCTTAACTCTTGCCTGGAGTTCAGCAACCTGTGATTTGAGTTCGGTGTTCTCAGTCCTCAGGGTTTCAACCTCAGTGTTGTTCTCCTCAACAGGTTTTTCCTCAGCAGGAACCTCTTCCTCCACAGGAACGAAAGCGGATTTTACTTCCTCACCTTCACCGATGATAGCGTTACCTTCCTCATCCCAGGAAACTGCATATTTCCAGAAGGTGTCCTGCATAGCGTTTTCCTTCCATACGCCAACAACAACGAAGTCGTCACCAGCGTCTACAAGCCAGCCATCAATGCCTTTGTCAGCAAGAGCCGCCCTGATTTTATCCTCTTTCTCAAGGAATGACTCGAACTTAACAGCCATACGGTGAATGAGGCTGAATTTGTTTTCAGTTTCAACTTTGATTTCATCCTCTGGCTCAACATCGTCACCAGTGGTATCTGACTCGGTATCCTCCACTTCGCGGATTTCAGCAATCTTACCGTCCTCGACTACGAGAATCTGTTTGTCATCAGTCGTATATTCCCCGTCTTCAAGATTGAAAGTATTGCCATCCTCATCAACACCGTGAACTGAAGCACCAACTTCAAGTTCATCATCATACTCGACGAGGCCCTTATTGGTTGAAATACGCTCAAATTGCGCCAATATGCTCTGAAGAGCGTTTCTTAGTTTTTCTAGTTTGGACATTTTAGTATTGTTTTGTTTTTGATTATTCATTTCAACGGGGACCACATTGAAAGTACCCGCAAGAGAGAAACCCTTCCACGTTCCGGCCTTGATTTCATCCCAGATATCATCATTCAATATATGGTATTGGAAAAACAGCGTATCGTTGGGAAGGTCTTCAAATCCGGCTGGATTGATACCTTTATCAGTGTCTTTGTAAAACGCCTGGGTCATAACCACTCCGTCAACAAGTTCAAAGTTATGGTCCGTATCCACGTTATTTACGTTCATTGTGGCGAAGAACTTCTCTGCCATTTTATGAATGGTTTCAGCGGGGTAGGTGATATAGTATTCCGTATTGTCTGCATCCCTGCGATATATTAACATATCCGGAATCATCACTGGGCCCAACACCATGCGTTTCTCCTCATCCTCAATTTTGAATTTGAGAGGGAGTTGTTTATCAAAGGCTACGAAGTTTACCTCGATGGCAGGTTCATCTACTAGAGAGCAAACAACCATACCGGTGTCATCACTATCACCAACAGTAGCCTTGTATATTGGAAGTCCACAATGCTGTGCTATCATTTTTTCAGGTTTTAAGTAAGTATGGATTAAGATGTTTTTGGTGAGGGGTAACAAAAAAAGGTGGTATAAAACCACCTTAATCTCAGAACGTAGATTCCTCTGACCTTTGATTTGCTAACTGCTGTGCGTCAGAAATATCTGATTCCACGACATACGCCCTGATGGGTTTCGAGGTAATTGCGTTAGCCAAATCCTCAGCCTCCTGCTGCCCGGTGACGGTGCCTGTCATCTGTGGTTGATAATCCACCATTGTAGGTGTGACGGTGGCCATTGGAACGCTTGCTGCACTTGCACTACCCGAACCGCTACTTCCAAATTTCGTCATTTCAATCTGACGTATTTGTGCCCAACCGGAAGCGAGCGTGGCTGCAAATTGTGCTGCGCCTATAATTGCACCCCAGGGTTGACCTTTATCCTGCCATCCCATAAAAGTGGCTGTCGCACCGGCGAGGGTGTTAACAATAACCTCAGCAATCCTCAACTTCTTGACATCCTCGAACTCATCCTTGGCGACATCCTCACTCTTTTGTTTCTTCTCAACCTGGAATTTTAGTTCCGCCTCATAAGCATCAGCAATACCACCGCTTAATCCGGCAATTGCCTGTGCCCTTTCCGACCAGGTGCTTACACTCTGTCTAACGATTTCCTTCTCACCATCAACCATGGCTTGAAGTCTGGCCAGGAATTCATTTACTAGTTCTTCAGGAATTATCCCGTTTTGAATGAGGACTTCTTTTATTGAATCCTGGAAACTCGTTATAGCATTTCTGGTCGCATCCATGGCGGACTGATAAGCCTCGGATTCAGAGAAACCCTTACCAAGAGCATTTGACATCTCCGTCTCAAACACCTGTTTGAATTTCTCAGTATTCTCTATTAGTGCAGTCGTGTTGTTTTGGAATAAAGCCTTAATGTTTTCAGGTGTAAAACCGAAACCCTGGCTGTCAAACACCCGTTTCCAGATTTCGGGCATCAACGTGGAAATATATTTACCCTGACTAATTATAAATTGGTTAATATCATCTACAATACGTTCATACTGGTCTTTATCCTGCCGAGTCTTATCTATTAAAACCTTAAGCGGGTCCAGTTGATTGAAATATTGAAGCAATGGTGACTCCGCTGGTACGGGTCGTGATGCAATCTCATACATTAAATCATATTCATCCATCACGGCTTTATAATAGTGTGACTGGGTGTCAATGATTTTATTCCAGGTTTCTTGTTTTCGTAGTTCAAACTCTTCGTCGGACTCATTGAACAATTGAATCATATCGAGGTACGTATCATATAGTTGATTCAATTGTTTTTCATAGTACGAGGATAACGGGCGAGTGGCATTCAATACAGTCTGGTTAAAAACCGCTGCTGCTGTATCCTCTGCACGCGTAAGGTTATCAGAGATATTCTTGAGAGCCTTGAGAGATTCTGATTCGAGTGTTTTAAACTCCTCCAAGGTTCTGCCCTCAAGTTTATTTGTAAACTCCTCACTGAAACCTTCCAGAAAGCCCTGTTCACGAACTTTACCCAAGTCGCCCTCCGCATCCACAATTGCTTTATACAATGTATGGATTTGGGTTTCTGTCTTTTTAAGGTCCTCATAATACTCAACAGACCCTTCGCGCAATGTGTTTAACCGCCTCTGAGATAACTCCCTTTCCCTTGTAACTAAATTGTTAATTGCTTGTGCCTCAAGTTTCCCAATATCATTATTGTATGCTGCAATTGACAACTTAATTGCTTGTTCATAATCCTTGCGATTTTTGATTTTTGTCCTGAAACCCTCTTGCTCAATCTCGAGTTCCTTCCTACGGAGTTCCTTCGCAAGGCGCAGTTGTTCATCAGAACCTTCTTCAGCCAGGTCGTATTCCTGCTGTATAAGTTCCTTCTCAAGTGTAAGACGTTGTTGGTTTGCCTGGGTTTGCTCCTGGAGTCCTCGTCTACGTAGCGCAACAATCTCCTTATTTGCCTGGCGTCGTGAGGCACTAATCTGGGCGTCAACTTTGGTAATTTGCGCCTTGAGTTCGTTAAGTTTGCGGTATTCCTCACTTGAACTTTGTGTAAGCGCCATTTCAGCCTCAAGTTGAAGTGCCTTCTGAGTAAGAATCTCCTTTTCAAGTTCAAGACGTTCCTCATCTTTAGCCTGGGCATCTTGCAGGAACTTAATGCGCTCCTGTATGGTGTATGACTCCTCTTCGGAAGCTTTCGCCCGGAGTTCGGCAGATGCGCTTTCAAGGTCAGCGGTTTTGGTTAAACTATCGCGCTCTTTTTTCTCAAGTTCAATTTGTTGTTTGGTGAGTTGCTGACGGGCCTTCATTTTAGGACCAACCAATCCGAGTTTGTCAGCAAAATTCATTGCAGCCTCGGCAACCTTACCAACCCATCCGGCGAGCCCCTGAAACAGTTTCAAAACCCCATCACCAATTGCCTTGAAACCAGAGAAGGCAACCCTGAGTTTATTCATGTTTTCCTCAGAGGATGAAAAACCTTTAGAAAGCCCGTTTATAAGCAACGCAGCGAGCGAGGTGAGCACTGCTACCACCGGATGCGAGGAAAGCGCGTTAAAGGCTGTTTTTACCCCATTAATCGGGCCTATCATCCCTTTTGCGGCACCGCCCATGGCCCCGAAGGCGTCGGTTATTGATTGAGTATAATTACCAACATTACGACGGAAATCACCGATGCTCTCATCAAACCCTTTCAGTTTGTCGTTAATGTCCTTTATCTGTTTCCCAAGGTTCGCCCTCGTTGCTTCATCACTAGTTTCACGCCAAGCCTTTTTAAGGGCTGACATTTGATTTACAAGTGCGTTATATGAACCGGTTGCCGCCGACACTTGAGTTTTACCAGCCGCCATCACCTCAGCGAGTTTCTCTTGGTCAACGATTAACTGGTCAAGTATTTGTTTATACGTATCAGAGCCCTTCTCAGCATTGAGGAGAGCATCACGCAAATAAACGATTTCATCTTTTAAACTCTTAACTGATGTGGTGCCGTCAAGGGATTTTAGTTGCTCACTAATTGCACCTATGCGTTCAGAGATTTTAGCCCTTTCAGCCTCATCGGACGTTTCCGCCAGTGATGTGCGAAGTTTATTTAATTCAATAACAAGTACATTATATGAACCCGTGCTAGCAGAATTAACGCCTGCGGAAATGGACATTATCTGATTTAGTTTGGTTTGGGATGCAACAATCTCGTTGACGGCGGCTTGGTACTCGCTGGATGTTGAATCCATAGTCACAAGACTGTCTTTCAGTTCATTGATATGCTTTTTTAACGCTGCAACACTATTAATCGGCTTCTCAAAAGTATCGGAGCCCATGACAGTCTTGAGTTTGTCTTCAGCGGCAGCGAGTTGATTAACTGTGCTCTCATATTCAGCGGTGCCGGATTCCAGTTCCTTGAGTTTCGCCTTTAGAACATCTACCTGGCTCTGTAAATCCTTGATTGACTCCACAGCACCGTCGGTGTTGATATTTATGATTCTTACTTCTTCTTTCATAAAAGAATATGTTTGTAGTAAGTAGAAGTTCGGAATCTTTAGGTGCCAGAATAAAAAGAGGAGGACGTGCATCTCTGCAAATCCTCCTCAACACCAAGTCCTGGTAGCGAAACAATGCACTTGGCGTGCTTTTTATGGGGATTAAGCCCCCTCTTGTGTAATGTCCAAATAAGATGTCCTCGCCTGTCCTTCGTGTGCGAATATTACGACGCCGTGGCGCTGCTGGCCCGTGTTCTGGTTTACCCTCAACCTTACATTTTCAGGACCCTCACCAGAGACCGGGACCATCACCCATGTCGGACTACTTGCGATGCGCCAGGAAGGGATATTGACATCTATGTATATTTCCTGGGCAAAGGCGCTTATTGTTACCGCAGAGGGTACCAACATCGCATTACCGGGTTGATAGACGGCAAATGTTGCGGACGTATCACCATAGTATACTGTAATCTCAGCGGATTTCGGAGCATCCAAAGTGTTTTCTGAAGCAATAAAGTCATACTGCCCTTCACCGTTATCAACAACCGTTATCCAGCCGGGTACATTTTCGAACCAGATAGGCACAGGGTCTGTTTGCGTTTCAAAACCTACATGCTGTGTTGAACCTGATTGGTCGAAAACGAACCTTGAAGGAACCTGGTTCACAATCATATAGTTCATTACCGAACTGTTGCCCGTGGATGAGAAAGTCACTACGTTGTATAAGCAGGTGCTTCCTGTGTTGGCGGTAACCGTGAGTTGAGCACTGTTGTTTGCTGAATCCACGCTCCAATCAACGGGGAGTGAGCCAAAGGTTAACACATTCTCATCGTCAATTGCGGATATGCCGGATGTCCACTCGAATTTCAGGTCCACAGTTCCACCACTCTGAGGCATTACCACGTACCGGGGATTGATTTCGTACTGAACCGGGCCGTTGACAAATGATTGAATAATATAGAAAGTCCTTTGGAATCCATTATCAGTTCTTCTTACAGTATAAGTAACTCTTCGAATATTATTTTCATCAGGGTTGGCATTTACCAATACACTTACGTTAGTGGAGCCGGTTCGGGTGAAAGTCCTCGACGTCATGCCAGGAGCGCTCACCGTTAACGTCCATGTTACTTCCTCATCCACATCTACTGTAAAGACAACAGTACCGCCGGAGGAGTTTAGTGTACGGGTGTTTGCGCTTATATAGATATACGGGTCGTAATGTTGCGAGACGCTCGTATAGTTGCTGACATCCTGTACCTTGATGAACTCGACTTTTGTCGTGTTATATGACGTGGGGTTCCAGTCTATTATCTTGTTAATCCTCCAAATGCCGTTTCTGAAATAATAGAACCTGTTGAGCCAATCGACACCCGGTTTCCCGTCCATCTTGACGTAACAGGTGAGTTGGCGGGTATTGACGTCAAACAAATCGTTGATATATGTACGCCAGAAATAGTTGTATATGTTCGTATCGTCGGTTAACGAATAACCGGGAATATACACTTCCTGGGCGCTGCCGAAATCAAGGGATTTGATAATGTTTCCACTGTCGCCCACTGTGAGGTATCTCTCAAACACAGGCATTGAAGTAAGAGGCAGACAAATGGTTTTCCCGTCAAACGTGGTTTGCTTTGTGAACAACCAACAAGGCTTTCCCTCATTGAGAGAAGTCTGGTATCCCGTATCATCAGAAAGGATGTATTCAATAGCATTCACGCGCCCTTCGTTTAATGGTTTCATGCCACTGAAAAACACCAGGCAGTTGCTACCTTCAGTTGCGTTGTTGTCATCACCGTGGAACTGTAGTTTAGGCAAAATATCGTAATACTTCAAACCGTTACCCTCGTTGATAGGGTAAGTAGTCAGGGAGTTGCTGGTGGTTGGAGTGAAAGTGTATTCCTCACCGGTGTTGCTCCATAATTGATATGTAAGCCCCATATACATCCAGGGACGTGCATTATAATCGTTGGCGTACATCAGGAACCATTTGGATTTCTCCATGCCCTCGATGCCGGATTTAATGACATTATTCTCCAGTAATTCCTTTCTCTCGGAGTTGAACTCGTAACCGGTATCCAGCACCTTTGAACCGTAATCCACACCTTTTGCCGCAAGATAAGCCTTGGCATATTGAGTCTCATCCATTTCCTGTTTTAGACTGTACCACTTGCTGGAAAACATCAGGGGAGTAACATTCAATTCCTTGCTGTAGTCAATACGGTCTTCAAGGTCAACGATGTTCGCCCTGTCGTAAAAAGTTTTTCTGGTCAAGATATTGATGGTTTTCTCCCCGATTTCTTTCGTAAAGTGTAGCCCAAACATCTTACAGTAAGAAAGTAAGTAATCACAAGGACTTGATTCTGTGTTAAGTAGCAGGCTTTTCGTAATCTTGGTTCCAGTTCTACCCATACTTTCACCCAACACCGCATATAGCGAATGACTTTGAATGAGGGTATTACATTCACCGGCATGCTGGCCCGTTTCTGTTGCAACCGTATATCCTATCCATGAATCCTCATATGTCTTATCAAAGAAAGAGGTGAGTTGGAACTTATTTACCTTATCTGCCGTGGCGCCGAAATAGAATACCATCTTTAACCCGGTAACCGTACCACCGATATTGTCAATGTTGAATGTGAATAAATGTGATGAGTCCTCACCCTCTTTTCTGAAACCATAATAATTGAAAGTGCCCAGCACATCATAGATAGGTTTGTTTAGATACGGAATATACTTTGAGCCATTTTCCATTTTGCCATTACTGCTTTCCGGATAACGACCGTTATTACCGTAATACAGGTTCCCGTTATGCCTTACGGGAGTTGTGAGGTTGTATACCTGTGATGCACCTACAACTGTCTCACCGTTGACTGCAATTAACTGACAGAATAGCGAGCCCAAACATAGGTAACCACTATGATAATCATCCCCATTCCAGTTCCAGAACCAGATGAAAGATGAATTTCTAGTACCGGTCATATACTGGATATTCGCGGTCATGGTAATGCTCCTTAAATCCTCAGGGAATTCACCTAAATCAAAGGATATATCCTGATACATCAACCCACTTGTCGAACCACTGGTAATATCAGTATTCAGGGTTGCTCCAGTCAATGTCTGCTGTGTATTGGAGTATTCCAAGTCTTGCATTTGCCCCAAAGTAAGCCAAGTTTTCTCCCAATAAGGATTGTCATCTGAAAAGAAGTCAGGGTCGAGGTTGACGGTATATCCGCCATTGTTCTCGGGGTTGCAACAGGCATTGATAATGGATTTCATGCGTACTGCTGGCCTCTGGTTGTAAGAGCGCAAGTCCCTAACCTCCCATTCAGTCATATTCTCGGGCAGGGTGCCGATTGTCCAGCCTCCGGCTTTTGTTCTGTAAGATGTACCTTCGTAAGTCGTACCGGAGGGAAGGGAAGTACCACTGGTATTAATAAGAACCTTATTGGCGTCAAAATCTTTGGGGATACCGTTGTATGCTGGCACAAAGTTAATATGCTGGAACTTCTCATATGCCGGTGAACTTGAATCTATATCACCTGCAAGGACATCCCATGCTGTTTTTACAGTGTCCTTGTTAATCGTGAAATCGAACTCGGATGCGGAATCACCCGTGGTATACGTAAGGTCGCTGAGTTTCATCTGGTCACCATTGTTGCCTACTGAAAGGTTGTAGAAGAAATCACCCAGTCCACCATAGAGCGTGCAGCGGTATTCCACCTTCCCACTGTTGGTTACGATGTTGTCAAGTTTCACATACCCGTCCTCGTATAGGTCACTGCCAATGTATAACTGAAATGGCGCCTTCTTTGAACTGTTGAAAAAAGCGCCGCCTTCACCGGCATTAACAAGCGTCCTTTCCAGATTCCAGTATTGCCCGAAAATGTCATTGTTGTTTGGCGTCCCCTCAATCGTCACTGTTTTCGTGAAGTTGTTTTTAACGGCTGTCGGGTTAGTAAGGTCCGTCACCTGGTAGGTAAAAAGTATTTGGGGGTCGATAGTGAAATCAACCTCCTTGCCATTAATGAATAACTTAACTTTATCAACCATTACATAACATTGTTTTTAGTCTGAGAAGTCTCGACGTTTATTTGGTAAGACACTCTGTGATGCCCCTGGTTCTTATATGTCTTGTATGTGGCTAAGGTGTCCTTGATACATACAGGATAGAACTTGTCTTCCTTCAAGTCGTGGAGGTAAACCATATTCGATGAAAACAGGTTCCTTGATAGTTTCTCCGCCTCTTCATCTGTCAGCCAGGAGGTATTCAAAACATATGTTGTTGAAATACTGTTGTTGTATGTTTTCTTGCCGAAATTAAGGCTGGTGTTATCATACGCCCTGGTGGTATCAAACCTGGTGTAATTGTCCGTCTTGGTTACGTTACCCTCAATCAGGAAACTATCCCAACCCCCATGCACATTCAAATAATATAGGGCCACATCACCGCAATGAGTATTATCATAACCCGAACCTGCATTGAAACTCAATGTGGTACGTACCTTTTGGCTACTATTATCGAATATTGTCACTAAGAAAATCATATTTGGGGTCCCATGCCCATTGATATGTTCACTCAGAACGAGGTTCCTGTCAAGCGTTAAATCCTCATATGAGTAATTCAACAGGAAGTTATATGTGTTGGCTGTCGTGCCGTCCTCATTGCAGATGTAGAATTCACGGTAGGCTCCGGTTTGTTCATACGTGATGGATGTCTGTGCCAACTCCCTCAAGTCAGGTAAATCACTGTATAGGTAATTCTGCGCAATGTGGTTTACATTAATTCGGATATATTCCTCACCAGGGCGCACCCATGCCTTCCCGTTGAATACGGTTATAACTTCATCCGTGGCTACTCCGTTAATAGTAATCACCCTGCCAGTCTTGAGTTTGACTGAGTACGTGTAAGGTGACGCTGATGACGGTACATTGTAATATGTATCTTTCCATACAGGTAATTTTGCCATAGTAAATTAATTTAACGTAAGTATAATTTGAGGGATGCTAGGCGTCAGCCCAAAACAAGGATTCTGTCAAGGCATTCGTTCACATCCTGGGTGATTGATTGTTCGAGAATTTCATCCAGGGTACCGTCAAGTTCATCACGTGATTGCTCAAGGTCATTTGTACCCTCCGTGCCTTTTTCGCTTATTTTTCGGGCAATCAAAAAAGCCAGTTGCTCCTGTGTGGGTAGTTTGCCATTATACGTGCGAGAGGGGATTACGGGCTTTACCTTTATCCATTGGAGTATTGCCGATTGAGGCTTCGTGCCGGATTCAACATACTTCCAGTAGTCCTCAAGGTTGAGGTTTATCTCAATTGATTTGGAACCTGCGTTAACTCTATACTCCACGGACCTTAATAGATTCCCACTGGCTACGTGGTCATCCTCCGTAAGTTTATTCTGATAGCGCTGACGTAGTGTGTCGGCGTACTGCCGTAAAGCCTCGATAGTGTGATTGAATGATATTAATGTGTCCGCTTCCATTTCTCCATCTGTTGTTTCTCATAGTTATTTTTATCCCTGATATAGCAATTGATATTCAAAAACTCAATAATCGACATTTCCATAACCTGATTCCAGTTGAGGTGTGTGGTTGTCGCAACGGAGTCTACCATGCTAATCCATCCCCAGCGTCTTGCAAAATTTTCTGCAAAGCCTTCAGGCGCTGGTCCAGTTTCTCCATCATCTCCCTCGCTTCCACGGTTTTCGCCCTCTTCTTCAATATCTTCATCTGTAATCCCAAATAAGTTGCCATATACCTTATTGAGTTCAGATATTTCTTTCGAAAAAAAAAGCAGATGTTCATTGCATCCTGGATTGAGAGGTTCTCACTTATCCAGGCTGTGATTTCATCAACATCATATCCGGTTCCATAGGTGCAGCCCTTGGGTACGATAAAACACGCAAGTATATTAGCCAAGTATTTTTCCTGGTCCTTTTGAGCACACAGTGTTTGATAGTCTATATACTGCCCTGTGGTGAGTTTCCTTACGTCAGTGGTGATAATATACTCCTGGCCTTTAATGTTGAGTTTATTGGGTATTTTACCATCCAGTTTGGGCTTCTCCATTAAGAACGCTGTACCTTGGGCGAGTTCATTGTATTTGGTGAGACTGAGGTTTAGTACCGTATCTTCATCCCAATCGTTTAAACACGCAATTATCCTGGCTTGAACGGTGAGTTCGCCACCATCCTCCGCAAGGATTTCACGTATCTCCTGATACTTCTTTATTGAGAGTTCTTTATAACTTGTTATCATCTTGTAGCCTATTTTTCTTAAATTATTGATATTCAATCTAAGTTCGGGTTTGTTGTAGACTTATCTTCGACTAAACCCAATTGAATATGTACCAGTTGATGTATTATTCTTGTAAGCGTTCCAGGCAAGCATTGTACTCATCACAATATCGTCATGGGTACCGTAGGCTCCATTGTAGGTTACTGTCTGCGTCTTGGGGTTGTACTCTGCCTCGTACGCACTGAACTGTGTCAGGAGCATCTTGTTGTCAAAGATTTTTGTTTTACCTTGCTCCAGTGCTATCTGGAAATCGTTCACCAATTCACCCTTGCTGGTATTCGTGGTTACCCAGCGGTTTATTTTGCTGGCAATTATTTGCTGTTGATTATCATTCAGGGCCTTTATGATGAGGTCTATGAGAGGTTTACCAATGCTATTGTTTTCAGCATTTATGCTTGCTATTGAGGAGCCAAAAGGCATAATATCATTAGTAATACGCTCAATCTGTTGGAGTGTTGACAGGTTATTCCAATAGTCCAGGAAAACCATTTCACCGTGTTCATTGAAGGCGCTGATGCTGGTATAGTCATTATTATCACCGGCACCAAAGTCAATGCCGAGATATACTTTGGAATATTTTCCAGGGGTGTCAGGGATGGTGTTTTCTCGTAAGTAACTGAATACCAAGCCTTCATCGTCCAGCCACTCGCCAAGTATCTCACTCCTGAACTGATTCGCTGTCAATGTGCGCCTGTATTGCTCAACCATCTCCGGGCTGATAAGTGCGCTTGTATCGAATTCCGTCCAATCTATGGACACTACATTGCCATTCCCTTCAACGCCTTCTTTCCAGTAATTGTAGAATACACCGTCCCTTATTTTCGGTGTAGACACTATGAGCATCGGTGCGTTATGCACATTCAGCCAGGGGAGTACGAGTTCAAGTATTTCCTGAGATACGAATGCTGCTTCATCAAGCACCAGTACACCGCTGACTGTATAACCACGGAGGTTGTCTCCACTCTCCGCGCTTTTGAACATTATCCTCGATTTGTTTATGAATTCAATTTCAAGGAATGTTTCATTGGCTTTACTGATGACACCTGTTTCCCACAACCCATTTTTTATGCTTCTGAATATTTTTCTTGCCTGTGCATTTGTAGGTTCTACGATAGCGCTTACCGTATTGGGGTATGTGCAGGCATAGTGACATAACACCCCTTGTGAAACGAAGGATTTACCGCGCTGTCGAGGGGCTTTTACGACGACTTTGATTCCACTGCCCGGCTTATTGCAAATGGTATCCACCACCACCTTTTGCCAGGGGTAGAGTTTAGGTAGTATTATATTAACACCTTTATTCGCCAAAACTAATCATTATAGGGCCTTCCCCTTTAACCTCTATCTTTTTATTATCCTGGTATGTCCCGGTAAGTTTGGCTATCTGGTCCGTAAATTTTGATGCCTCTAAGTATTTGCCGCACACTCTGCATTCTTCCGCGTATCTCTCAAGTCTTGCCAGTTGTATCTCCCTGGCTTTATCCCTGTATAAGTCTGAGGATTCGGTGAGATACTCAAGTGCTTCCTTGAGGTACATACCTGCGGTTGATTGGGCAATGCCCCATAGATTACGCATATCCCTCATTACGTCCATTGTGGGTCTACCTGTGGATAACCAGTATATAATAAGTTGATGCCTGATATAAATGTCATCTTCGGTCCAGCCCACCTTGCGATTCATTTCCCGGTGCATGCGGATTTTCTCACCAATATAATTAATCGCGCCTTGTTGTGTCATACCGCCAACGAATACAGGAGGGGTAATGATTACCTGCCCAGCAACGTCACTTCCTGGGAGTGTTTCCTGTTGGGGTTGTGGTTTTTTTATTTTTTTTACCGCCGGACTTTTACTTGGCATTATTTCTTAGTTGTTTTCTTCTTGTTATTTGAAGCCTTTCTGGGTGTGGCTTTATTCAGGCTCTTGACAGATTTCGTGGCATTACTTACGGCTTCTGTCATTGCAGTCACTGCGGAGGTAATGGATTGGGCTTGGTTTTCAAGTGCCGCTTTTGATTCGAAGTAGATTTTACCCAGGGCGGCGAGGAATGACAGGACACAGTGACCGCAACTCCAGTTAGCGTTATATGGGGTATCTGCTACTGAATCATAGATAGCCTTGAGTGCATCAAGTGTCTTTGTATTGGTACTGCGATAATATTTCTGATGTAGTGCGCGGAATAGTTGTTCCTCATGGGGTTTAAGCAATTCCATCTGCTGTTCATTAAATAATTTCATATTATATATTTTTAGTAAGTATTATTTACGTTATTTGGGTTTTATTTGGAATTCCAGTCTGAATGTGTTACCTTTGCATTAGGATTCGTCATCCAAGCGGTAGGAAGATACCGGGCACCATTGCTCCGGGTATGGACTGCGAATTGGTTTTCGGAAATTACGATGCTGCGGCAGGCGCGAAAGTACGGGGCCTTGAGGACGGGGTAGTTTATTCAGGATTATAGGCTCAGGTAGGAGTATATCATATCCAGTATCCTGACGCATATATCCTTTATCATCTGTATGATATCCTTAATAATTGGGGTGAGATAACTCAGGAATAACTGGTATACCACCAGGGGGAGTGTTATGGTACCGGATATAATGAGATATAGTAAACCAATCCACCAGGAGGCACAGAGACTACAGTCGAATGGTTTAAGGCTGAAATCCCTATACTCTCTTTTTTCCTTCCATACCCATTTCCAGATACCGTGTTTGACACTATCTACGAAATCTGTCAAATCTATCACTATAACAGTTGCTATTGTGATAAGGAGTAGTATTATGAAGTTATTCATCTCCACACAGAATTATATATCTTATTTCATCTTTTATTCGATTGATTTCCTTGAGGATTGTTGAATGGCTAACCCCAAGTATTTTGCCTACCTTACGGCTTGCCCCCTGGTCGAGATATAGACAAAACAATATCCGGTCAGGGTCTTGTAATTTGGTTAAGGCTTTTTTGATTTTGTGTACCCTCTCATCCTCATCACACATTATATCGTCGTCATACTCATATTCAGCCAAGACCTGTTTCAAGTATGCGGGAGTAATATTAATCTGTTCCTTCATCTCTGGTAATTGCCTCGTTAAGGGAGACGTCTCTGACACCCGACATTATATACGTACGGTAATATCTTGATGAACTGCTGATGATGTTATTCATAACACAGCGCGTCAGGTAATAATTCAAATGCCCCTCATCATATACGGTGGCAAGTTTATCATCAAGTAACAACGAAAGAATCAGGTCCTGGTGTAAATCCATCAGACTACCTGGGTCTTTTGCCGTCTTACCATTGTCGGTTATTTTCATGATAACCTTCCATAGCAGGTTGTTTTCCCCTATCTCTTTAACTATCTCTCTGTTTTTATCTGTGGGTTCCTTTAGCATTTTTAATCATATATCTCATATATAATTATCTTGAGAAACGTGAAAAAGTAAAGGAGCAAGAAAAAACCCCGGTTGTTAAACCAGGGCTGTAGTTACATATTTTTGTATTGCGAATCATTTTCGCTACGCAATGATTTGCTATGCAAAAATATATTTTTTATGGATTTTGTAAACTTATATCACCTTGCTGATTTCCTGAACGGTTGTAGTTTCCTGGATTTCTGCATAGTGTTTCAAGAGTACCTTATAATTAGAGTGCCCGCATGCCTTTGCGACGGTTTCCGGACGTACTCCCATATTAAGGAGTTTATTGGCATAAAAGTGGCGCCCAAGGTGGGTATGGAGACTCTTAACACTGGTTACCCCGCAGATATCCTGAATTTCGGTACAGTAACTATTCATCTTCTGGTTTGAGATAACGTTCCCGCCAATATTGTAATTGTATTTCTCTGCAATCTCTACTGCCCAGGGTAATAGTACCGAGACAAATGTATTGTTGGTTTTATGCCGCGCTTTGACTATACACAGTCTCCCGTTGATGGTTTGGAAGTCCTCAGGTTTCAACTCCTTCATATCTATCCATGCCAGTCCACTTCCACATGCAAAGACAAACATATCCCTTACACGACTCAGTCTCTCAATATCAATCCGTTTGTTACGTATAGATTCAAAGTCGGCGTCCGATAGCATTTCTATGGGTTTCCAACCCTTTGTCAGTTTGATACCATACCAAGGGTCATTTTTTATTTTTCCCGTGCTTATACCATATTTAATAAAGGCTTTCAGGCGTGTTGCCATCCCCACGGCGGTACTGTCATCGTAATCGCGGTATAGTTTTGTCACGAATGCCTTGATTACCCCATGAGTGATAACCGTTACTTCATCAGAGGGGTTTACCTCAGCAAGGAACTTATCCTTGATATTAGCATACCTTTTATATACAGGTAAACTCATATCAATACCAACACGCTTTGAGAGGATTGTCATATACTCATCAAAGAGGTCCTTGACCGTATAGGGCTGAACGCCTCCCGTCCTCATGTATTTACGTATAGTCTCAGCCGTAACCGGAATACCTGCAAGCATCATCTGATTTACCACTTCATATATCTTGGTTCTGGTGATTGAGATATACTCCTCCAACTCCTTCGGTTTGCGTTTCTTTGCAAAGTCTGTGGGACTGCATTTCATCGGTAGATTGAATAGCACTCGTTCACCATTCATAACAACCGAACATTCTACTGGACTAAGGCCCTGTTTGTTAACCTTAGATTTACGTGCGTAAAAGCATACATTAAAGGTGGTTCTCATATGACTTATTATTATAGGTGTTGTAGCCCATTGTTTCAGCCTGCCTTTTCAGTCACAGAGAGATGCTAGTAAAAAAGAAAAACACCCTCGTTTGGCTTTGTTTTATGCCTTTTGAGAGTGCTTTTAGCGTATTCTGTGGAGTATAGGGGAGTCGAACCCCTGACAAAATAGCACTTCCTAAAGGCGTTTCCAAAAAGGCAGGCTTCAAAAAAGTAATCGAATTACTTCTTACTATAATTGCCTCGATTCTCGTGGATAAACTCTCCGTCCTGGAATCTGAATCCCTGTACTTTGAAAAACTTGCTGAATTGTGCGGGAGTCATCACAATCGGCTTCACGTTGTTTTTGTATTCTTCCAGGATATAATCGGCTAACTCATGAGCCAACTGGGGTGCAGTATAGGTTCGGAGTAGAAACCTTTCAAGTTCCTCAATTTTAAGGACGCCCGCACTCAAGTCCTTCAGGATGTCTTTGTCTGCAATTGTCATAACTTTTGTCTTCTTTCGGCAAATACCCGTCTTCAAGGCCTCGTACTTTCACGCCTGTCGCAGCATCGTAATTTCCGAAGCCAATTCGCGGTCCATAACCAAGGCACTTTATGCCTGGTATCTTCCTACCGCAAGGATGACGAATCCCGATGCAAATATAATGAAAATTTTCCAAATCCAAGAGTTTTTCAAGGTAAAACTGTCGAAAATTAAAAACCTCTCGGAGCATCACACCCAGAGAGGATAACAAGATTAGCAACAAGGATACGACCCTTGTATGTTTCAAAGATACTTCTCGTTGGACTCAAACCATTGGTCCGTATATGTAGTCCCTGTCATCTGTTTGAAGCCCACTTCAAGACTCATGCGTACCTTTTCGTCCTCCGTGCAGTCTTGGTAGGATTTGTTTTTGTCCACTGGCGGATATTGATGGATTATCCAACCCAATTTCAACGCCCTGCGAAATTCGCCATTAGTTTTACCCATAACACTATCTGTTTTTCGATTTCACCTTGATGAGAGGGTTTACCGTTTCCTTTACCCACCCGTCTTCAAGGCCCGTACTTTCGCGCCTGCCGCAGCATCGTAATTTCCGGAGCCAATTCGCGGTCCATAACCAAGGTGTAATCCTTGGTATCTTCCTACCGCCGGGGTGACGAGCCCCGTTCAAATTTTTACTCATATTTTATCCCCAGCATCGGGCCAACGCTTACCGTCTCCCTGTATGCCTTCAGTTCTTTCAGCCAGTTCGCCAACTGGCGGTGTTCAAGGGCGCACCCTGGATTACATTCAGATTCCTTCACTGCCTGCGCCTCGCAGTGTGCTATTGCTTCTTCAAGTATCATTTCAGTTCAATTTTACTTCATTCTCACCGACCATCCTAACTGTTATTTTTGCAGATGGGTGGTTGGTGTCCATATACTTAATGAACCCCATAACAAGCCCGATGGCAAGCCTGATATACAACTCTTCCGGGGTGTTTTCATCACAGAGCCTTTTTACTTCCCTCTGATAGATGTAATCGTAGTCGCGCTCCTGACCGTCAGAATCGGTTATCGTAAACTCGGATTCAAAATACGGTATACCGCCCGCTTTTTGCATTAAACGGATGAAATGTTTTTCACCCTCATCCTCAACGTCAATAGTAAAAAGCCTTGATGCCGTAGGCTCAGCATTCTCCATTTTTTCAACAACAGCCCTGTAACGCCTTGATTGTTCACAAGCCTCAAGCAGGGTTTCAATTACTTTTTGATAGTTCATATTACTCGTTTTTATGCCCGTCTTCGTAATTTCCGGAGCCAATTCGCGGTTCATACCCAAGGTATTCCCAAAGCAAGGCTATGATTTCGGCACTGTATGCCCTCCTCATCTTCAGATACTCCTCGGGGTTTTCCTGGAGGATGTAATCTGCCTCGCAGTACCATATCCCGTCCTTATAGGCGATACTGCACCGTACAGGGTTCCTCGGGTTTATAACCGTCGGCAGGGATTCGTTCTCGCACAACTCGATTTCATTCTCGTCGATGAATGTGTCCACCGCAATTGTAAATGCCGTCCCTGTCTTCAATGTCCGTACTTTCGCCTGCGCCTCGCGGTGTATTATTGCTTCTTCAAGAGTCATGTTAATTATATTATGCTTATTGTCAGTCCGTCAGACAATTGGGCCCCGTTCATATCGAGCCAGCCCTGAATTGTCATTCCCCGTAATACGAGCCACTCCTCAAGGGGTTTCCGATTTTTTTTAATGTTGCAGGAGCGGCAGCACGGGAGCGTGTTGAATACATCGTGCCCACGGTTCCTGGAGAGCCTATCCAATCCCAGGTTTTCAGTGGTGCCGCAGTACACGCATCGGCAGTTTTCAGCCAGCGCTTTCACGAGAATATCCTTCCTTGTGAGCATCGGCATATCGAACCCGTTTTGCTGGTCCGCCTGGCGGTAGGAGGCGAGAAGGTTACTCGCACGGCCCTCGGGTGTCTCGTGGAATTTCTTCATCGTTTCAAGATGTGCCTCTTTATTCACTTCATGGTATCTTTTGTTGATGTAGGCATTGATATGCTTTCGGTTTGCATTCTGGTAGTTACGGACATATTCCGGGTGTGCCTTAAGCCATGCCCTCTGATAGGCGTTTTTTGCGTCGATGCGGCGCTGCCCTTCCTCGGGTCCGTACTTCTCATAATATTCGGCATTCGTCATATTAAATCTGGTATTGGTTCGTTATGAATGCGGCGAGTTCGTGGTTGGCTTTCACGAGGTTCGCCAGTTTTAGGCTCTCTTCCCATTTGAAAACACAGTCGTGGAGAGTCTTTGATTCGGCAAGGAGTTCAAGAGCCTTGTTTGTATCCATGCTTGCCTTAGCCGCGATGTATTGATGGAGCCACCAGTTCACAGTTTTCTGCATGAGCGGGATGTCTTCGGAAGTTTGCTCTTGATGGCGGTAGGTGGCAAGGGAGTTGCAAATGATTCTCAATTTTGAGAGTAGTTCATCCTTCTTCGGACGCGCCCGGTCCGGGACTTCCAGGGCTGATAGTTCTTTGCCCAGGGCACAAAGGTTTTGAAACAATTCCTCCGCTTGGGGTTTGAACAAATACCTGCCGCAATTACGGTAGAGTAGGTCGTTGATTCGGTAGTGAAGGTCCTTGAGTTTGTCGGTGCCTTCCTTTGCCTCACACTTGATAGGGGATACCCCCAGACTTTTGCCTTGCGTTAACATGTTTTAAAAATTACAGCCCCAGACTTTGGGGCCTTCCACTTCCCCTCCGTCCGGAGCCTAATATCTTATACTTTTACTGGTTATTGTGGAAGGTACCAGTTCAGTTGTTATTTTCTTAACCCAAGGGGACTACAACCAGTATTTTGTTAAACATTACCCTTGGGCCCTCTCATTTTTCGATACAAATATACGAAGATTTTCATAATAAAAAAAATATTTTGGCACGAAATTTGAAAAAATGTTTGGGTTTTCGATTTTTTACCCCTAAATTTGCACCCGATAGAAAACTTTGTTTAATTTTAATATTAAAATTTTTATGGAACAATCAAAACTCAAACGGGCGTATCTGCCTCTCGATGTCCTTTTTAATCTACAGGAGGAAGTCGCATCCCTTAAACTCTGCCCCGAATACGGTGGGCTTACGGAGTCTGAATTCAACAAACTAATCACAGCCCTTGCCCTCTTTGGTCAGAGTGTCACCTCTATTTCCACTTACGTAACCTTTACCGAATATATCAGCGGTCTTGACGCTAAATTACAAGAAAAACTAACCGAGGTGCTTGGTGAAGTTGAAACCTTTGAGAAATAAATCGAACCCCGTTTAATTATGGAACCATTAAAAATCATGAACAACGACCCGCTCGGGTTTTACATCCTCCCTATCTATCTTGAACAAGCCTCTACCGACTATCAGTTGGTTGTATATCAGGAGCAAGCAAACAAGATTATCAAGGAGTATTCATCCAAACCCGCAAACAGGGAGAACTGTCAGGAATTGAAAACGTATCTGAACCACACCCTGGCTCTCTGCACTACGCGCCCGGATTGCAATAGTAGGAAGGCGCTGATGTCTGCCATTGAGGAAATAATCGAAGTCCTCCAGAGTGGGATTGACAGGGAAGAGAACCGTTATTACACCCCGCCCGCCGACAAGAAACCCGTCAGAACTTTTGGTACGCGCCTAGCAGAGGCTGTGGACAGGTGGCATATGTGGGGTTACAAGAACCGCAAGATTGTAACGGACGTAAATGAACTTGAAGGCTACCTGCGCTCGCTCCCTGACATAGCAACGATTGATGCTATGAGTTTCATTGGCAAGTATTGGGATACGGTGTGTGACAAGTTCTTTCCCATACCTGACAACGTCTCTGTGGCTGAAACCGAGCACTGGCTTGATAAGGTAGCACTCACAAAGTTATTCCAGGTGCTGGCATATGTCCAACTTACATCGAACCACTTGAGCACTCAACGGATTCTTAATATCTACAACGAAACTGATGAGCCTGAACCCGCATCTTCGGGAGCCTAGTCGTAATTTGGAATTATTCTAAAAATCGGATATATTATTTGATATTACATATCAAGTAATATATCAACGCGCGTAGGCACATACGCGTACGCGGAAGTAATACATATAGACCTATTGAATAACGGTAATTGTAAAAAAGAAAAAAAGGATTGGTAATTAGTATGTATGTCTGTAAGTACGTAAACAAGTACATAAACCGTAAAGTACATTAAAGGATTTGATAGGACCAGGAGGAATTTGGATTAACCGTAAAGTACCTTGAGGCGAAAAACCCCAAATCGGATTTGACACAGCCGACGCAAGACGCAAATGCTGTTATTTTATTTTTGTTGGTTTAGATACAAATGCTGTTTACCTTCAAGAGTAGTCCTATAGGAATTTGGATTGTATCCCAATTGGTCAGGATACCAATACACCCTCAAGGGGCAAATGCCAATCCCTCCCAATCCAATGCTGCCGCTGTCCTTCAAGCCACAGGCGCGGTTGGACTTGATTCAGATGCTTGGAACTTTCAATGAGGTTCAAAACCCCGATAGTGCCTTGGTTCTCTCCTTCCAATCCGTAATCAATCCGGTATTTGCCCGTAATGGGCTCAAAAACCCCGAAATTTGGGACTTTGGTATCAAGGTGGTAGAAGTTATCGTCCTAAGGGCAGATAATCGATTTTAGGGGCATTTCTGACGTTTTTGCCCGAATTGGATAAAGTCCGGCGGCTCAGCGCACCTCAATACCGAACATTTTACGGCGTTGCAGGCCCTTGACGCTAAACAGGGCGAAATGCACCCATTTACTTCCGTTCTTGGACTCATATAGACACTCATCGAACTCCTTATCCTTGAGCCAGCCCTTGAGGAACGTCTCAAACTCCTTCATCTTGCCGTTGGCGGGAACCATGTCGACAGCGAATCCTACGAGGTGGGCACTGGTATCAACGCCACCCACCGCCTTGTTCAATTTCTTACATCTGAAGCCGCTACGTATGATAATTCCGCTGCCCCACTCCTCGCGTATCTCATCAAGGAAATCCGCCAGGCGCCGCAGGTTATCCACCACCTCCCAAGAGGGTGCGTTATCGATTTTCTTTGAAACGGCAGTATCGGAGTGAATCAACTCCTGAAGTGTGAAATAACGGGACATGATGTATTCGGGTGTGAGATTGTATAGATATAAGAAATATATTTCTTATATTATACAACGATTATTCTTCATCTTCAATTTGACTGTCGTCACCGTCATCATCAGCGTTTTCACCAATCACAACGGAGGTGTTACCCCTTGATATCCTTGCGGTTTTTCCCGCCTCAATTACAGCGGGGACTTGTGATAAGGCAGCGAATGCGAATAACCAACCTACAGCCTTAAAAATTGAAGCATCTATAACAAACGGCGGCGGCACAATTGCTCCACCTACCAATAAAAGGATGGATATCCCAAGGCAAATCCAGAACGCTATCCAGTGGTATTTTGGTTGTTTCATTTCCATACTTCAATCCTCCTTTATTCGGGGCATACGCTAGCCTCAGGTACTTCCAATGTCAACGTGGCATAGATACCGCTGCACTCATCGGCGAATCGTTGAGTGAAACTCTGCCAGAAAATCGTCCCGTACACCTCGGCGTCGTATTCCTTACAAAATAGTCTGATGATATTGGTAATAACCTCCTTGCCAATGGACTGAATTTGCAGGGTATTCTCCCCGTCAGTCGAAGTGAGGCGGTCGATGTAAAAAATATTGAAACTGTACCGTGTAAAATCTGATTCGGTGTCAGTCTGGTGCTGGTTCTGTGTAAGGTATACGATACTGTACTTCAGAGCCGGGTCTGCATTCATAAACGAATATATATCACCCTCTCCGAATGAGCGTACGTTTTTCTGAGCCAGAGATATGTGTTTTAATGCGGCTACGCACTGTGATAATGTCATTGTAATAGTCTTTTAAGTAAGTAGAGAAAAACCTTTATTTGGGTGTCTCGGAAAAAGATTGTATATTTGATTATGGCAGAAGATTACCGTGAATATCATAAACAAAAGTACCAGGAGAGGTTAGGCCGCACCAAGCGTGAAGATGTAAAGTACACTAATAAAAAATACGTTTGGAAGGACGGCAACGGCACAAGTGTAAGGTATGAGACTTTAAATCGGCTTCAAATTAACAATATCATCGTAAGTGTATTATTCACGTTCCGGCCAGTAGATGATTGGGACAAGATGAAGGAGTTGAAGGCTACGATAGTCAAAACCGTTAACACCTGGCTCACCAATCAAACAACGTACAACGATAAAAACAAGATATTCATTTGGGATGCCCCTGAACCGAACGAATACATTCCCAAATACCAAACAATAGAATTCCAAGTATATCTGAAACGCAATACTGCACCTTTGTCATGGAAAGAGACATTGAAGGAAATCCAGCCATTCGGTGAACTTCTCTACCAGGTACTAAAAAAAACGTGCGGGTCACTTGAAATAGTACTCGCACGTAGGGATACTGGGGCTCTCAAGAAATGGGTGTTAGATACGCCTGCCCCTGACACCACCGAGATAAATGGAACAGTCTGCGGCTGAATCCAATGTGGGTTTGATATCCCCGCAACCGCAGGTGTTCAACTCCGGAAACGCCTCACGGTTCTCATTAAGAAAATGCTGCATGCGCTTTGCGTAGTGGTCAGCCTTGATGACATGCAACTGCACCAATCTATCCACCTCACCGGCGCCGATGTTCTGGACGTGTTCATCTGAGGATTTCATTACCCCCAGGTTGACGATTTTGCTACCCACTATAGGGATGACGTCCGCAACCACCCTCTCTATCAGATAAGGTGTAATATATTCATCAAGGAGGTCCTTGTATTGGACGTTTTCCTCTTCTGAAATGGTGTTGGTACTGATAAGTTCGGTGATTTTGTTATACAAACAACTTCCAAGGTACTCCTGGAGGTATAAATCCTGGGCGGTCCTGATTGCTGGTAGTAGTGACTTGGACCATAGATTATTTGAAAGTTCCGTATTGCTACGGAGCATATCTTCAGATATAAATAAAACGTTTGTCATCATCAGTTTTTAAGTAAGTATAGTTTTAGGATTACTGGGAATTAAAAAAACCACCCGGAGCATCACGCCCGGGGTGGCAGCAAGACAAAAGTTAGTCACATTAAGTGATGTGGTGCCAGAGTCGGGTATCACCCCTCACTGGCTATGTTAATCCAGGGACGTCGGCAACCCTGGGACGAAAAGAGAATGCCTAAAACATAAACCGCAACCCGACGTTTTACGACAAAATTGAAAAAGAAAACCTCTGTAATCAAATATATGTTTTTTATTTGAAAATATCAAACTTTTTTAAATATCTGTCACATTCCAATTTGCAGGTATTCCGTTATCTCCGGTTGTCCACAGTGTCATCGTAGCTGATTTCTTGAAGGTACCTGACGAAGCGACACCTCTGGTCCAGTTCGTGGTACAATCCTGAGCTGAGATATCCTCGGCGGCGCAGATGATTTGGTCGATGAACCTACTATCGTCAAACATTTCCTGATAACAGTTATCTGCAAGCACCGTTGCAGGAAGGGTGACTTTGGTAAAGCCAGGGTAGCCTATACTTGCAAACATACGCTTGTAGCAACCCTGTGCCAATGTCGTTGCTGGTAGCGTTATCTCGGCTGCCGAGAAGTCTGAATCAGCGAACATTCCTTCATAGCAGTAAGGAGCAAGCGTTGTTGCTGTAAGTTGATTTCTATTGTTGTACCAATCGAAGTTGCTTGGAATCTGGGCGAACATCCACTTGTAACAACCTTCCGATATCGGTGTGAGAATCTGTGGTGTCACATACAAAGCCGTGCCTTCAAACATTGAACGGAACGCGTAAGGTCCGATGTTATTTGCCTTTATGTAAGTATTATGGTATGTATCGCCCGTTCCGGTACCGTCGTTATGGAGGTTTGTACAACCGTTATACATGCTGGCGCAGCCTTCCGTTCCTATAGTGTCAGCGGAAATTGAGGATGAGACTCCGAGTGCCAGGCAACCGCTGAACATAGACTCCATGCCACACCAACCAATGGTTCTCACCTCGTATGTTTCAGGTACACCCGTAAGGCTGACGCATCCTGAATACATGGATGCGCAACCGTAATTTCCAATGTTTTGAACTGCAAGGGATGAAGCGTCTGTCAACGTATCACAATCTGCAAACATATTCTGCATACCATTATCTCTGATGGTTGTCACCTCGATAGTTTCAGAAACGCCAGTCAAATCAGGACAACGATGATACATATATGCACAACCGTAATTTTCAACGGTATTCAACGTGGGCATCTCAGCCATTTCATACAAACCGCTGTGGCCATACATTCCATAATACGCGTATCGGGGAATATCCGTGGCTGGTAGATACGGTGCGTGGTGTAAGTTGAATAGACAGTCGTGGAACATATATTGATAACAACTTTCAGCCAGGGCAACAGCGGGAAGCGGATAATGACGTGGCAGGGGTGTAGCACCAAACATATATGCGTAACAGTAAGGTTCCATCTTTGTTGCCGGTAGCATTATAGGCTCGGATAGTATAGTGCGCTCAAACATTCTAAAATAGCAGTAAGGGGCAAGCGTGCTTGCATTCAATGCCGGTCCTTTGGTTAGAGATTCACAATCAAAGAACATCATCCCATAGCAACCCTCCGTAAGCACATCAGCGGGGAGGAGTAAGGATTTTGCTGAAACGGGACCCCAGTTAGTACTATTGTTAGGTCCTGTAAAGAATCTTCCTAGTGTGCTTGCGGTTGAAGGGAATTCGGTCTGTCCTGAGAAGTTGTCATCATAAAATAAGGACATAATGTTGCCCAAAACTTCCCAACGACAGTTATCTGTGCTGTAAATATGAGATGCGTCACCGTAGGTGGTGTTGGAGCCTTTGAGTTTTATTTCCGTTCCCTCAGTAAAAGTAAGTGTGGTACTGGTGATATTGAACCATTGCTGGTTGTCGATTTTAGCCTGGACGGGGTAACCTGTAAAATCAAATGTAATCGTTCCACCGGTAAGCACCCTTATTGTAAGATACATATCTGCAACATCACCACTTCCTTCCTTGTAACCCTGCGTGTAGCCGCTTGAATACGCTTCCTCCAGGTCATCTTCCGTATACCCTGAGGAGGGGACATTTATCGTGATAGATGACCAACCGTTTTCAGAGGTAAATTCACCATTTGAAGTGATTGCCGTGGAAGCCAATAACGATTTTTGGTAAGCAATACCATCGTCATACCCCTCAGCATAGTCATTCGGGACGTTAACTGTAACCGCTGACCAGCCGTCATACCCTTCAGGCGGCAGCATTGTTCCATTTTGAGTGAATGTCGCTGAGGTAAGCACGCCAGTACCACCCGTGGTGACATCAACTGTTACAGCGCTGACACCATTTTCGTAGGTGGTAGTTCCGTTCTCAGTAATAGTTGCCGTTGATAAAAGGGATTTCTGATGTGTTTCCCCGGATGTGTAGCCGGTAGCATACCCTTCAGCGTATCCTACGGTATAGCCTGAGGTATAGCCAGTCTCTCCACCATCAACCAAACCGCGCTGGTAGCCATTACCGTATCCGGCGGTTTCTCCTTCAGTGTAGCCCGTTGCATATCCCTCAGTATAACCGGTGTCGTAACCATCACTATAACCCTCAGTATAACCCGAGTTGTAGGCTGGTGTGGTATCTACATTAACCGTTACACCTGTATACACATTATCGTCACTCGGTACGTAAAGCCCGTTTTCCTCTACTGTGAGGTGTTGGAATGTTACGCCAGTAGCCGCGCTGACATAGACGCCAATAGTACCAGCCGAAATTCCATCAAACCCACCGTCAGGATGTATACGAGTGGTCCCGTTCTCGGTTATACGATAGTCTTTTGATTGTAAAGCAAACGTATGACCGGTAACATCAGGAATTGCTTCATCACCCCTCGGAATATAAATCCTCTGGGCAAAAGTGCTGTCGTTTTCTAAGTATATCATTAGTTGACTGTTTCTATTTGATTATCTTCGTCTTTCTTTTCAAGAGTAAAAGGCTTAAATGTAACGGCGCCCTTGCGGTTGAACACCCTGTCAAGGCTATCCCCAAATTTCCTTTGTATTGCACGAATTATAGTTTGATTGTAAAGTTTAAAAGCCTCCACAAATTCAATTTCAGAGAATCCGTTAGCCTCAGTATTTAGACCGAATAAACAAGGATTTGCAGCGAATGCTGTGTAAATCATTTCCCTTGAACGTTTAGCGGCGGCTTGGTACTTATCACCAAAATCCGTCATTTCAACAGCCTGGATTTCAGCCTGGTTTTCCTTACCATTCGAGAAATTTAAAAGCACGCGGCCCGCGTTTTCACTGCCACAGAATTTTTCTGTAACGGATTTCTCGATTTCCTCTTTTTGTTCGTCGGTGGGAATGCCATTGTTGAAATTAATCATAAAACTCGGGAGAAAACCATTGGAAATCCCGTTCAGGTGCATTTCATCAATGTGGCGTTCAATTTCGCATGCCTTGATTGCACCAGAGTAACGAGGTATGGGGTAGGGTGTTGAAGTGGTGTTTTTAATATAAACAATCGAAGCTGGTACATCACCGCCTGGTACAAACTTAGGATAAACAATTGTTTTTGATGACCTAATGTAACGTTTTCCGTAATCCTCGGAATACCAGAAAGTCTCATTCTTTTTATCGGTACGGATGTAACGAAAGTCAATGTAGTAGAGTTCTGAAATATCCCCCTTGAGATTGCGAATCACCTCGTACGTGCAACCACCGTATAGCATCCAATCTGTCGCCAGGTATGTAATAA
>Ga0247611_10002118_pt1 | contig 33306 bp, 37 predicted proteins | sample 177DNAGHGhighgp2_FD_192422 | JGI IMG/M metagenome (GOLD analysis project Ga0247611, IMG submission 192422) | Sheep rumen microbial communities from Palmerston North, Manawatu-Wanganui, New Zealand - 1770 DNA GHGhigh gp2 | ecosystem: Host-associated > Mammals > Digestive system > Stomach > Rumen... | reverse complement strand
ACCATTTACATCACGATTGTTTATTGCCTCATATAAATTAGGCCAGTTTTGTTTGTTTAATTTGCCGGTATTATATTGTATATCCAACAACACTTCTTTCAAAGGATTGGGAAAATAATCAAAATCGGTAAATTCCGAACGGACATATGCTAAACTATAGATTATAAAAGCCTGTTTGCAAAATATAAAGAGTTTCTTCAGGATAACATAAAAAGACAATACTTTCCATTATTACAGTAGGAACAAGCATATACTTTAATCTCAAATAAATGTTTTCTCTACATACAGAAAGCTTCTTTTTTAGCACAAAGCATAAAAATAAAGGATGTCCTAATAATAAACAAAAATCAAAAAGGAATAAAACAGGAAAAAAAGATACTGAAGAATGTAAAACTAGGATAATTAAAATACCAAGAACTGCATACACAAAGCATAGATTATCCATTGTTATTATTAATTTTTCTCTTACAATACTCTTTTTCATGTTTTATTTCCTTATTGTATTTTATTTATCTTTATTATAGAATATATTTTTTAGATTGTCATTAAAATAATTGATTACTTGGCCTATACTTTGAGATAAAAAATTTCTCCCAAAATTTCCTAGAGCTCGCCCTCCTGGTAATTTATGGTAATATAAACCGACACCATTTGCTACTCCATTAATAAGCATATTGGTTACAAAATCATTCCAATTTTCAGCATATCCGACAGAAGCATTAATAGTATCTGTAAGTGCATTAGCCGATTGAACACCACGTGATGTTCCTCTCAATAACTGCATTGGTGTTGTTGCTGCTCCAATCATTTCCATTCCCTTATATATATAAGGATGTTGTTGAGTTAAATTATTTTGGAGCTGACGGACGGCATCACGTGCTCTTTTATAATCAACTCCAAATGCTGTTGTTGCTCCGCCCATAGCCTCATCAAAATTACCTAATGAGGCTCCGGTGGCATAACCCACAACTCCGGCCTCGGTTGCATCGGCAAAATCATTACCCCATTGTTTTATGGTATTCAAAGGATTGGTTTGTCCTTGTGACTGCAGAGGATCGGTTATTCCGGCCTGTGCGTTGATGCGAGAGGCTAAGGCTTTAGTAAGGGCTGCAGAATATTGCTGTTGCAAGGCCGGATTATTCGGCATTAAAGTCTGCAGATTTTTAATCTGTATAGCCAAATCATAATCAATGAATTCTGTTTGATTGGCATTACGCACCCCTTGAGCCAATGTCATAGGATTATTAATTGATGCGGTTTGATAATCTGTTAATGACGGTAAGTTCGGTGAGGTGAGATAATTATTTACATTACCGACATTTTCTTGGTGGGGATAATGCACTAATACCCCTCCGATTGATTTACTCATTTATTTTTTCCTTTCATTTTAGTTAAAAAACTTGAGAAATTTTTATTATATTTTAACAAAACAGTATTATGTTTGTGTTGTGAGGTGTTGGATGAAAAAAATATATTCAGTTTTATTGATATTTTTAACGGCTTGTAATTCTGTGACTACTTACGATACAGAGTTTAAAAATCCGGTTTTTAATCAACCATTACGTCCTTTGAGTAGGGGAACCGGTTATGTTTATTTGACACCGACAAGCGTTGATTTTAGGACTCCTTTGGATAAAAATCAACTTGATTTGCAAGGTAAATGCGACCTTATTGAAAACAAACAAGATCGCATTACCTTAAAATGTAATCTAAAGGGTTGGGGTAAAACATATGACTGGTATTTGACATATATAGTGAAAGAAATTTTCTTCACCGGATGTTTAATTGTCGCACAATACAATTATGACAAGCCAGAAGATTATCCCGAATCTGCTTCTTACTCCAGTTATTGCGTTACCCCACCCGAAGATATGACATAAGAATCTGATTGAGCGAGCCATTATTTCTGCCCAATCATTACGACTTGGTTGGACTTTTTTACGATGAACGTTATTAATGATACCGTTAACATCGCGATTAGCAATTGCTTCATATAACTTAGGCCAATTTTGCTTATTTAATCCACCGGTATTGTAATGTATATCCAACAACACTTCTTTCAAAGGATTGGGAAAATAATCAAAATCGGTAAATTCTTTACGGGCGTGTGCTAAATCATTGGTCATATGATTTAGCGCCATATTGTAAGCATCTTGATCTGATATTCGTAAATTAGTGTCATTAAGAAAAGAATCTGCTGTTCTATTTCTGTTGATATAACTTCCAGAGATATCTTTTTCTGCACTTAATTCTCTTAACCGATTATATGCTGCTAATTTCTGGGCATCAATTGCCGGATATCCATTAACCGTAAAATTAACCTTCATAAAATCATTAAAATTATCTATATTAGCTCCAGCACCTGTTGTAATATTACCCACAGTATCCAAATATGGATGATGCTTTACATCCTCAAATTGTTTGATATTATTCCACATTCTTTGATATAAATCTTCATCAGAGATATAGTTTGGATTTGTCGGTAATATAATATTATTTTCCAGTGATGGAATATTGTTTTGTGCTAAATATTGCTGTAATGCTTGGACTAGAGATTGCTGATATCCGTCATCTTGATTATTTACAGCGGGTGCACCTAAAAATTTTCCGATTGATTTACTCATTTTATTTTTCCTTTCAGTTAAATTTATTTTTTACATAATTCTAATTGTTGACGAAGCTTATTGATGCGCGCCAACCATTCCCAAAATTCAGGATTTTCGATTTGTTCAATGCTTTTGGCTACTTGGGCACCGGCGATAGGATAAACAGGACAATAGTTATAATCGGTTGTCGCGCATGAGTTTAAGCAAATCAGACTTATCAGCATTAGGAGAAGATAAAATCTTATTTTGTTTGGTATTGACATATTTAACAACCTCCACTTGTTTTTCCACTATTTGAATTTTGGCTTGCGAATAGCCTAAATAATAAGCAAACAACAGGCAAAAAGCATAAATTAAAACTTTAACTTTCATAAATTTTGCTCCAATAACAACACAAAAGACTGAGCCGTTGAATAAACATATTCCGGAGCACGTAACATCATGATTATTACGGCGATAACGGCTAATATCCAAACGGCTATTTTCAGTCTTCTCATAATTTGAATACTCCGTGGCGAATAACTTCGGCAATACGCTCGGCACGGCGTCCGGTTATTTTAGCATAACGGCTGTTAAGACATTCTTCGGCAGCTTGGTTATAGTTGCCGCAAGCCATATGCGATAACATTTTTCTAAATTTGAGTAACCCGATAATACCCAAATTAAATGCCATATCAATTAAGGCATACTGGCGTTCGGAATCTAAATCATTAAAGAAAGGAATATATTTTTTTAAGTCTCGATAAACCGATTTGATATCATTACGCAACAAATACATTGCTGCTTCTTTAGTGATGCCATGGCGCCAATCACCGACAATTTTTTCCTCTTCGAGGGTGAGCGGATTGTCATCAAGATTGCGCCCTACTCCGATGGTCAATTTTCCCCTAGTACAACGATAGGGCTGCAAACGCAGCCCCTCGTGTAGTTTTAATCTTTGGGAAACCGTGTATAAATCAATCATTTGCTGCTCCTTTTTTTAAACGGTTTATGTAAAACTTTGACAGTTTGATAAGCCCGAGCCGCAACGTAAATCAAGGTGCATATACTGATGGCTAGTGTTATTATCTGATTAAAAATTTGGGCATATTCTAATACACAGGCAAAAATAGCAGAACCTACGACTTTGCTGTCTTGTATCAATTCATTATTCATTTATCTCACCTCCTTTCCAATCCTCAAAGCTCAACGGACCAACTTCCCACCAATTCTCACTTATGGTATAGTCCCGCAAATACTGCCGATAGGCTTTATATTGATTGCGTTCTTCTTCGGTTATCGGAAAGTCGGCAATCATATAAATATCGGTTGCTTGCAGATAGCCGTTACGGACTTCACGAACCTGTTCTTTTTGTTGCTCAATCGCTTTTGTCTCGGTTTTCAAGACAAATTCGCTTTCAACCATTACAAAGTCGGCTGCTTCGTGTTGGTTATCTTCCACCGCCTCATCATAGACAAGGAAAGGAAATTCGCCGCTGTCATTAACGGCAATGATTTTATTTTCTTTCAATGCTTTATACATTTGTTTTCTCCCATTCCGAGCCAACGGCATAGATAAATCTGAAATAGTTGGTTGCGCCTGTCGCTGTATAATCCACTTCGACTGTATCGCCCTTTTTAACTGGTAAATTCGATTCAAGCCATTGACCATTACTACTTGCACGAACAGTAACACTATTCATTCGCGTAGTTGCATTTCTTATTGAAACATATGCGCCCGATGTGCCGGAAACCTTAGATATATAATACCAACCATTTGCCGGAGCTTGATAACTCGCACCACTCGCGCCCAAAGTCAAATCATCATAAGTATCAGAGGGCATCGCCCAGCCTGCACCCAGCGATTTACCTGTGTTATTTACATTACTTAAATCAACATCAGCTTTGCCGGATAAGTCAGGACTTCCCCAACTGGCATCCGTGCCGTCAGTGGTTAAAAACTCTCCACTATGTCCGGTTTGCGAGGGTAAAGAATCAGGAATTATAAGCGTTACATTACCGCTACTATCCGGCGCGGTATTATTCACACTGGTAACAGTTCCAACATTGCTTGTATAGCCGTTAGGATTGGTTGAATTATACGGTGTATAGCCAAGAGCAGTGGTTACGTCAGATGATGAAATGCCGGTTATGTAGCCGTTAGGATTGGTTGAATTATACGGTGTATAGCCAAGAGCATTCGTTACATCACTTGAGGTTATTCCTGTTATATATTCTTGACTTTCTACCCAGCTTTTATCGGCTAATTGATTGCTAGAACTGGCATCAGCGGGGATTTTGCCCTCAATGGCGGTAACACGCGCACCCAATCCGGTTACTGACGAAGACGCTTGCTCTGCCCAATACTTTGCCGAGTTTCCGGTCGGCTCGCTCGGGTCGCCGATGGCATATTGTTTGGCTAAAACCGCGCTGGCATCAACTTCCGCCTGTTTGGCTGCCGCATTGTTGTTGAAAGCGAGAGTTTTATCCGTTGCGTTTTGATTAAATGCGTTGGTCTTATTAGTGGCATTAGTATCAAAACTTGAAGTTTTTGCGGTAGCATTGTCATTAAATGCTGTAGTCTTGGCGACCGCATTGTCGTTATAATCCTGCGTTTTTGCGCTGGCATTATTATTAAACTCGCCTGTTTTGGTGGTTGCGTTCAAATTAAAAGCGGCTTTCCCGTCTTGGACTGCCGCTTGTATTTCCGCTTTGCCGGATTGAACATTGCTTATCGCTTGCCCTACATCAATCTTGGCGCTTTCACCGATAACCGCATTATAGTTTTCGGTGTCGATTATTACGTTAAAATTGCTTTCCTGCATTTTACGCCCCCGTGGTTACCTGTTCGGTGATCCTAAAAGTGCCGATTTTGTTTACATCTGCCGGGAAAATGGTATTGACGTTGCCGTCAGCGGTAGTGATTTGAATATCGGTTATATAATCGCCAACCGGAATGCTCGTTTGAGTTGGAGTAAACAACAAAGCCATTTTGCCGTTTTTAACATCAACGTCAGTGCCTGCCAAGCTAAACATCAAAGCGTTGGTTTCAGGGTTGCGCACCTGCATAAGCATAACCGCTCCGGTCAAGTCTGCCGGTTGGCACTTGTTTTTAACTTGAAAATTCATAACAAAGCTGTCGCCTTGTCTGATTTCGATTAAATTATTGATAACTCTTCCGCTCATAGTCTTATACCTTTGCTCTGATAAAGTAATTAACTGCTTGGTTGACCGGTGTAACGTGAGATGAAGCACCGTAAATTGCGCTTGAGCGTGAGGCATCAAAAGATGAATCGCGATAAATTGAGCTTGATGTCGGCGCCCCGTCATGACCCCAAGTCCAAGTTGTTTTATCCGAAACGCTAAATGCACCGGTTGCTTCCTGATAAGTTCCATGCGCCGATGTTTGTGCGCCGTCTAAAGTTCCGGTGATATTGGGCAATCCCTCGGCTTGAGTGGTGTAAACATCCGCCGCAGAATCACCGCCTAAACCACGCAAAAACTTGCCTCGATAATCCGGCAGGTTAAAAGTGGTTGAGCCATCACCAGAGCCGAAATTGTCGCCGATTAAGGCAAACAAGTCGGCATAAGTCGTCCGTGATACCGCCGAGCCATCACAAAGCAACCAGTTGCCGTGATTGGCTGTTTGCAGTGAGGCTTTAATATCGCCGACATACACACTTGCCGAGGCAACCGCATTGTCAATCGCCGTTTGCAAAGTGCTTTCAACGCTATCCATTTGCCCCTTGTTAACCGCATCGGATGAGCTGGTGGCATTACCGATGTTTTTTATTTGGAAACCTCCCATATTTAAATTACCCGTCATCGGAACAATACCGCTTTTCGGCAAACATTGACTAAGCCCTGCCGCAAAATTATCATCTTCTTCATCATGACGGTCGGAAGCTATATCTATATCATTTATACGATCATCCTCCCAATTGTGGATACGGGAGAAAACTCCTTCACTATCAAAAGGCATTTTATTTCTCCTCATTTCGACATGCTAATTCATAATTAACTTTAAGAAAGCCATCTGCTCCTTCAGAAACTGCTTCAGGACATACTTTTTCAACTTCTTGAGCCAACAAACCTATTTGTGATATGTTACTGCCTTTGAAATTGAAGCAATAAACCGTCAATCCGTTATCCAGTTTTCCGACCGCTTTGAGATTTTCTTTAAGACGTGCATCGGAAAAAGCTAATGCTGCCGCTTGAGCTGCCGAATTGATAAAATCATTACCCGCTTCCGTTTGAGCTTGAGCATTAGCTGCTTTATTTTGAGCAATACGCTGTTCAGCGGCATTTTGTATATTATAACGATTAAGTGCGTTTTGATAACCTGAAACTGAATTTTGTAATGCATTCAAGAGTTGATTAATATATGCTGTTTGTGCCGAATTACCAAAATTAGCGGCATTAATTTGGTCTTGAAGTGTCTGCGAATATGCATTTTGACCATTTAATACTGCTTGATAAGCGGCTTGAGCAAGTGCAGTATTTTGATTATTTTGCAAATCATTAACGGCTCTTTGGTAGGCTTCCGAACCTACATTTAATCCTTGATTAGCCAGTCTAGCCTGCAAATCATTAAGTTGATTATTGAATGATGGTTGTAATAAATCGGCATAAGAATTATAAGTTGCCTGTTCAGCACGCAATCGCGCCGGATCAGAGGCTGTTACAGAAAAATTATAATTTCCCATATTACCCAGATTTTGCGAAGCATTTGCAGCAAAAGAATTTAAGTTACTTAATGTCGTATCATAATTTGAAGTATCATATTTTTTTAAGTAATTTAAAATTTCATTTTCTGCATTTGTTCTTGAGGTTGAAGCAGTGCCTGCTCCCAAAAATTTACCAATAGATTTACTCATTTATTTTTCCTTTCCATAAGTTTTCTGATTTTAATAAACCGTAGATATAGCTGTCAGCACCATTATTGTCATAAGCTCGCAAACATCCTTCTTTGGTAAAACCCAAGCGTTTTACTAATTTCAGGCAAGAGAAATTTTGTGAATTTACTAAAATGCTGATGCGACGAACATGGTAGACCTCAAAAGCTATCCCAAAAATTTGTTTGAGGATTTTTTTAGTGCACCATCTTTTATCTTCGGTATAAATTGTCCACCATAAATCATGTCCTTGACGGATATTATGGTAGATAAGTCCGCCGATGAGTTTATCTCCGATATAAAAACCTAAGGTTTCTCCATCAGTTATTTCATCTGCGAAAAATCCTAATTTAAGACAAACCCAACGACAAATCTCGTGAGTTTTATCATAAATTAATTTACATGATACCGGTTGCCTGCTCATATCGAACTCCGGTATCATACCATTCGATTAAATTACCGCGCGTATCGGTTTTAAATACTAAACTGATTTTGTAGCCGGTAGCAGAATTTGCTATCCAATTTGAACGAATTATACTTCGTGAAGTCTGCCATAATGTTTGACCTTGCTTAGGATTTTTTGACCATTTAGCATTATTCCATTTGGTTATGCCTCGCAATCCGATATCTTCAATAGTGTTTTGATTATAATGAATATAGTCTATATCGGTATAAATCACTAAAGAATATCGTCTTGATGAGGCGGTGCGAGGATTAAGAAGTTGAATTTTCTTTAAATTATCATTTCCTAAATTATTATATGCTTGTCGAACTTCTCCTTTGATATTGGCTCCATTGTCAGAATAGCCTCGATCAAATTGACATACACCATAGTCTGATCCGAAATATATTTTATCATCAAAAATTACCCAACAGTGTGATTTGATGCCGGTAAATCTGCACCAGGCTCCGGTGTTAAGATTAATCACATGTTGTTCATAACCTTGACTTAGCGGAACATTAAATAAAGCATATCCTCCTATTGTGTAAATTATACCTTGCCAGCCGTCCTTATTTTTTCCGGATGAAGATCGATCTAAAACCATTCCGCGAATTTTATCGGAAAATGCGTAAGTAGAAACTCCGGCTTCATTTAAGGGAAGAACTTTTGATAATGGCAAATATCCGTCTTCGGTTATAATAACTATATCACCTTGATAAGGAATAGTGCAACGGTAACCGATCGGAGGAGAAATTTTATAACTTCCTTTCAAAGACCAGCTGTCTGCCGAATTAGGATTATTTCCGGAATAAACTAATACTTCGCCTTCGGAAGTAATAAATGCCGTTAAATCGTCAATTCCCATTCCGCCATCAACCGTCCAACAACAAACAGCCATAAGTTGTCCGCCAAATCTAGCTATACCATTTAAGTCAAAACAGTTCATATTTCCTGATATATTACCTGCTGCTGCAGAATACCAAGCCTTGAGTGAGCCCCGTTCAACTACCCAAATAAATTGTTTTGACACGCAACCTGATATAATTTTGGAAGGATTCAATCCTTCTGCGGAAAATCCCCAATCTTCAAATGTTTCAAAGTTGTTGTCATCGATATGATAAACTTTTGGAGTATCAACTCCATTCATAAAATATAAATAATCTTTATATTGTAATGTTTGGCAACGATCATTATTAAAAACTATATCACTGTAAATACTTACATTGGCCGCAGATGAAAGATTGTAGGCTTGACCTGCTGATATACCGATAAGACGCTGCTGATTACCTTTTTTATAATTAGCCAAGGTTAAAAATCTTTTTCCGTTTTTATAATAATCTATATACCCCTTTCGTAAAGCTATTTTGTTATCCAACGGGATATAATTGTCCATAACTATTGCATCTTCCTGAGGCATCACATTATAGGTATCTCGACAATTTAATCCGCCAATCGGTGCGGGAATAGTGTAATTAATTGATTTTCCGGAACGATTAATGAATGACTTTAACATTTATTTTTACTCCTCCATTAAGATTATCAATACAATATTCACTCAATGGAATATCTTCCGATACCACGGAAGCAGAAAATTTCTTTTTTACCTCACTTTCATATTCAGCATATTCTTCCGCATAGTCCATTCCGGAACGTTTCAACCACCGCCATAATATTCCCAATTTAACTAAATAATAATCAAATACCGGGATATCAGTATCTGACGTTAGCTCGGATTTTTCCTGAAAAGTTTTTGAACTCATGCAAATTATATTACTGCGATATTGAAAAACAATTTTGACCGGTTCTGCAGGGAGATTTAAAAATTTCAAACAATTGTTTTGAAGTTTAAATTTAACAACTCCGGCATCATCACTTAAATATTTTGATTTCATCCATTTTTCGGGATTTATTGCTCCGATTACTTTTTCAGACATATCTTTGATATAGATTGTATTGGGAAGTAATGAATAAAAATCCGGACAAATATCTTCCAACCAATAGTTTTGCTGTGAAGAATTTGTTTGTAATATTGCTTCCTTAGTAAGTTCGGGCCAATCTCCGTATCGCAATAAACTATCTAATGTTGATTTTGCAACACTAAGAAAAATAATATCGGACATAGAATTGGCCGAAAAAAGACTTTCAGGACGTTTAACCGCAGCTAAATCTGCAACTTCTTGACATATATCCAGTATTGATTTCATTTTTTCTTTCTCCTTGATGATGTTGACTGATAATTTTTCAGTTGCTCTATTTTCAAATTTAATTCAGCAATTTGCTGTTCGTATTTTTGAGTAATTTCAGCAACAATTTCACTTTGTTTAACTAAGCGATTTTGCTCCAGAAAATTGCGAGCAATTTGTCTTTCTTTAGATAAATTTAAGCTGTGCACTCTTTCATCGGATAATTCAGCAAGAGCTTCAAGTGTAAATATGCCGTGATATTTGCAACTTTCTATCTCACTTAATGATAAAAAAGCAAAATTTTCCAAAGGATTACCATCTTTGACCTGTTTTTTGGAAAGCTGATAACGAGCATATTCTACCGGAAATCGCTTGATTTTATCCGGAGTAGCCGGTTGATCAAAAATTTCGGTTGTATTATCTTTTATGCGAATTTCACAATAACATACTATATTAAATTTAGGAATCCCGTTACAATCAAGCTCACCGGTTTTGACTGCCCGATCATAAAATCTGGCAGCTACTCCGTCATCAAGATGATTTTTATTTTGATCAATTAATCTTTGATATGTATCAAAATCCATTTATATTCTCCTGCTATAGAAAGACAGGGGCTGCTTATAGTAAGAGCCCCTGCCAGATTAAATTATATTAAAATTATTATTCCCCGCCGGTTGTTTCATTTCCCGATGAGTTTGTTTCACCATCCGAAGACGAATTATCATTTGATGCTTCTGTGGTGGTAGTATTTTCAGGGATATTTACCAATACACCCTGTAAGGCGGAATTTGACATTGTCATATTGCCAGCCCAACCGATAATACGATACATAGCATCCTGATTAACTGCAAGACGACTACCATCAATCACTTTCATATTGCGATCCTTGTGAGGACGTAAATATAGATAATCGGTATTAAGAAAATACATATGATTTTCCGGACAATATCCGTTTTGACCTCCGTCAAATACGACATCAGCTCCTTTAAAGCGGATAGTGCTGAATCCGGATTCTGCTAAACTCGGATTTAAGAAACGTTGTCCGTCTTGCAATGCAGCTTCAAAAGCTGTATAGAAATTATTATCTGCAACGATCAAATCCGGTTTATCACTGCCGCGAGTGCAGGATAAATATAAAGCATTCATTTTTTCCAAAATATTGTTCTTGGATACATTGTTTACACTCAAAGACTGATTACGCCAAAATTCGTTGCCAGTGGTAGCGCGATTGATATTTCCGACAGTTCCGGTTGTCGGATCATCGGCAACCAATAATCTCAAACCACCGATAGATTTTCCGTTGGAAGAAGTTCCGTCACCATACATGGCATAAGCTAATTGATTAGCCATGGTTTTTTCCGCATTAGCAATACGTTTTTCCAACAAATCAATTACTTGAGCAGAACCGGAATTCTTCAATAAATCTTCACCGGAAATGGCTACGGGAACCGCGGCCAATTTGATAGCATATTCAGCGGCCGTAAATAGTTGTTTCGGGGTATAGGTTATGGTATCATAACCGGAATACCATACAACATCTCCTTCGCCATATTCCAATTCTTCCAAAATTTTGGAACCACCGGAAATAGGACGGATTTTATTTTTTTCTTGCAACTTGCGCAATAAAGCATTGTTTTTTGACATATTGTCTGCCATTTGCGCTGTGCGAGATTCCAAAGTTGTGCTAAACACTTCGTTATAATCTAAATTAGGCATATTTATTTTTCCTTTCTAAAAAAACAGTTTTTATTCATCAATTAAGCCAAGCGAGGCAAACCGGTGTTCAAGTTCTTCACGCAGGCTCATTTTTTTATAATCAGGCTCGGCCTTACCGGATACAGTGAAAGCCACGTTTTTAGCTTTTTGAGCTTCTTTACTTTTGTTTTGCAAACCTGTATCAACATTGTGTGCAATCATTTTAGATCTGGTTGTTTTGTTAAGCCAAACAGCCATATCATAGGCATCTTCCAAATTAGTTGCCGTTCCGGTTTTTAAGAGCTGATAAATATCTTTTACAACATCCTGATAAAACGGATGTTTGAGTTGACCGGCTTCATCTTTGCTGTCGGCAAAATCTTGAATTTGTTTTTCAACAATTTGAGCTGACCAAATATTGTCAAAATTTTTACCATAAGCATCTGAAGTTGTAACCGGTGGTATAACACCATAACTTTCGGCCAACATTTTGATGGCTGCCTGAGGAGCGATGCGAAGCTGTTTTTCGACATTTATCAGTTTGTGCAACCAATCTTCCTGTGAGGCAATACCATCTTTACGCAACTCGGATGCCATGGCTTCATAGGTGTTTTCTAACCACTTATACATAGCTATCCGTGAGCGTAAATCGCAAAAACCTTTATCAATTTCTTCTTCACGGGCATTTAAATAACGACGCCACTGATAAGGTAAATCGGCAAAGGTTTGTGCAATCTCTTCATCATATCCTGACGGAGGTATTAAAAAATCCCCTTTGTCATCAGGCATCGGGGATTTATCTTCTTTTTCGATATTATCTTTAGTCATTCCATATCCTTTTTTTATATTGTTGAATTAATTCGGCGAAAATTGATTTACGCCGTTGTTTTTCTTGAAGCATTCGAATATTCTGTAAATATTCATCAGAATAATCGGAAGCTGCGGCCAAATTATTGGCCTTTAGGAAGTGATCAATTTCTGATACCGAAGTTGCAACACTTCCATCCGGCAAGATTACTTCTGCCGAAAAATTCTTTGAAAAATAAGTCATTTTTTAATCCTTTTTATCTGATTGATACTTAAGCATGAGTTCCATACGTTTAAGATCATTCTGCTCTTTTTTCAAAGCATAATCCGCTAAGGCCTTTTGATTTTGAGCATTAATCATTTGCTGTTGTAAATTTATTGTTGAAATCGGAGCATCCGGTTGATTAAACTCTGCCGTAATTTTATCAAAGCATTGATTTAATATGCTTTCATACTGTCTGGCATTGGGCATAGAAACCGTCAATGATGATATCATTTGGCGATATAAATCGAGCAACAACGGCTGTTGGCTTACGATATCAAATGCCTGACTGATAAGTGTATGAATTGAAGTTACTGCCAAATTATTATTTTTAAGAGTTTCTGCCGCCGAGCCGAAACTATCACTTTCCACACCTAAAATCATACCGCGCAAACGATCTTGTTTAAGAAGTTTAACTGCAGCGATTGCGTCTTGATTATTACGTTCAGAGGTCGGCAGAAAAGATAAAAGTTTTTCGGAAGAAAATTGTTCACAAATAATTTCGGCTTTAATTTTGAATATGTCATTAATAAAACGTTGCATATCGTTTTGGCGATCTTGATTACGTAAGGTGCCGAAATTAGTTTTTTGAGTAACGGCAGTAGCTGTATCACCGACTTGCGATGTTCCGCGCATGATATCGGAAACACCGGTAATTTCATAAATTGCATCGATAATATCTTTACGACGCACTGCCAAAGCTTGCAGAGCATTTACATATTGCTCGATAGGCATAAAATCGACTATATTTTTGATACCTCCGGCAGATTTAAGACGATCAAAATCCGATACGCTAACTAAAGTAACTTCTTTATTTAATATTGAAGCCAATTCGGGAAATGCATTATCATAACATCCGGATACTTTGATAGCTTTCATGGTTTTTTCCATGCGTGCGGTTACACCATCAAGCTCATCAAGCAATGGTTTAATTTGCATATAGTCAGGAATAGGTATAATGCTGTCATTAGTTGTAGTGGCGAAAATCGGTTTGGGTAAGGGATAAAAATTATCCAAGGATAATCCGTCATCTATAACTTTAAGAAATCGATGAGGAAACTGGCGGCTTAAATACAACACTCTGCGCGAAGTTTTATCCCATAATTCAAAAACTTCTATAGTTTTTGAATTATCCGTCGTATCAGGAAGATATCCTAAAGCTATATCATCACCAAAAGCATTGATTGCTTCAGCAAAGCTCATATATTGTTTGATAGCAAACCAAGAGCAGTTTTCCCAAATACCAACTTTTTCGGAATCTGCAATAAAATTCAACGGATCTACATATTCGGTGTTAACCTGTTCATCGATTTTAATTTCTAAAAGTTCCTGTTGTTGATTATAAACCGTGCCGAAACGCGGATGATATCGTTCAATAACCAAACCACATCCTGTAAGTAAAAAATCATTGCGAGCATATTTTATGGCACTGTCAAAATCAAATTGTTCCAAATCCCAATCAAGTGCACGTTCCAAAATCATACAAGCATAATTTTGTATTTTATCCGAAGACTTATCTTTACGCTCGATATAAGGTTTGGGTTGTTTGAAATATAAAAAAGGTTTTAATGTTTCAACCGATGACCAAAAAATATTTTGCTTATCATTTTTAACATCACCACGATAATACTGGCGAATTTTTTTTATGGTTTCGTGGTAATCATGATAATGCTGCTCGGCCTTACTAATTTTAGCAAACCAGTTTTTTATATCATTTTCCGTATTATAATTTATGTTATTATTCATCAGTAAATACTCCTAAAATTGAATTTTCTCTTAAAACAACCATATCTTTGTCCGGAGATGGTAATTCGTCAAAAATATGGAATAAAATTTTATCACCTTCTTTTACGGAAGTGACACGTTCACCTACACTTTCAACTTTTCCGATAGTGCGAGAAGTAAAAGGTGTATTTATAATTAAATGGTCAGACTTCGGTTCATCTTCGAGACGAACCATAACCCGATCCGCGATAGCTTTAATCATTATTTTTTCCTTTGGTTATTGAGTTAAAAAAAACGCTTTCTCAATTGAAAAAGCGTTGTATTACCATTTTCCGGTATCGGTGTTATCGGAAAATAATTTTTCAATACTGCAAACAGCCGGTGGAGGTGATTGTTCACAGACAGGTTCGGCAAAAGTTAATACAAATGCATCAGCCAAATCCGGAGAACAACCTAAACGTTTTTTTATTTCGTCTTTATTTTCTAAAAGTAAACGCCCTTTATTGTCATAAGATTTATTGACTGAACATAATTCTTTTAATAAATCTTCATCTTGCGGTAATTGAACTTCTAAATCCGAAGCCAACCATTCGCGTGCGTTATCCCACATTTCAGCGCGGCGATTGTAATAACGATCGTCAGCAATCGCTCGAGAGCCGAAATTTACTGCCCGAACAGTTCTTCGCAAACCGCGAGAAACTAGAATATCATAAACACCGGCGCCAATTCCTCCCGAATCTAAAAAAACTCTGGTCGGCTTATAATCTCTTATCAAACTTTGACAATAATCGGCTATACTTACCGTATCATAATGAGTCAAAGTGATAAATTTATGACAAACTCGTCCTTGTCGCAAACAAAATACCGTGCGATCATCGCCAAAACGTGCTATATCCAAACCTATTATCAGAGGCGAAACCGATAAAATATTTTTAGGCTCAAAGGCGCGTCTGACCATAGCGGGACAAATCAACTGAGCACTGCTTGATTTACGGGGTTGCCCCAACCAAATGTGCAAATAATCATCGGGACGTTCTCGCTGACATTTCTCAGCTTGAAGTTTTAACTCTTCAGGACAAAAGGGATTATCATAATAATTAACTTTGGCTACAAAAGTTCGTTCATCCGGATGAGCTGCCAACATTACCCAAAGCGGATCATTTTCATTTTCCCGATTCATGGAAATCCATATTTCAGAGCCATCTTTGCGAATAGTCGGGGCAAGAATGTCCCAGGATTTTTGCGAAATACTTTGTCCTTCTTCTATCCAAGCTATATCAACACCTTCCAATGATTTGATTTTTTGGATATCTGTATCGCGAAGCCCTTTGAAGATAAATTCACTTCCGGTGATACGATTGATAATTTTATTTTCTTGAATATCATAATCAATAAGATGATAAAAAGATATCCGCTCACACAACAAACGATAAACGGAATCTTTAATACTGTCTTGGACTTCGCGAAGACAAGCAATTAATAATTTGCTCATACGACCTTTGATTAACAAACTATCTGCAAAAGCATAAGATTTTCCTCCTCCCCTGCCGCCATAATATAGTTTTATACGACAACATGAAGTCAGAAGCGGCGCAAATACCTCAGGAATACGCGCGGTTATCACATTATTTTTCATAGATAAGTTTCCTTATTTGGTAACAAATTCAACCAAAATTTTTTTTAATTCATCATTCAACAGATTTTCGGAATTTTCTTGCCATTGTTTAGGAAAATTGTTTTTGAGAATAAAATCTGCCTTATGCAAACGAACACACTGGTCAACCAAATAAGCCTCACATTTTTTCTTAGCTCTCCGAATAAGTTCGGTAAACTCAGGATTAGTTTGGTAATTTTCAAGCTGTTCTAAAGAAATTCCTAAATAATCACAAAGGCCGGTCAGATGCAACGGGGCCTGTTCGGACACTTCAACAATTTCTCCTTTTTTGGCACTGAACATTTCAACCTTGTTATTAGCACGTTCGGAAAAATATTGTTCTATTTTATGCTCCATTTCCGAAACATTAGAGTATTTAACCGGATAAGCCATGCCCATCGGTAGATTTCCTTTACTGAATTTTGGTGAACAGATACAAAAAAAGGCGAGGAAGTTTGGCCTTGACCCACTTTCTCACCATACTGATATTTATGACACCCTCCGTCGCTAAAGTCAATAGCAGGAAAATAAAAAAAAATATTACCACAACATAAAAATTCGCCCAATAATAGGAATTTCAAGGGCTACGCTAAAAATTATATGTGTGGATAAATATCCGTTTCGAATCATATTTAATATATTCAATACTAAGAACAATAACGCGTAAAATCTAATAAAATCCATAGTTTTAGTCCTTTTTTAATTTAATTTAGTAAATTTTAATATAAAAATTTTAAAATGTAAAGTTAAAATTACTATTTTTATTATTTTTCAATTTTTAGTTGTGTTAAAATAATACGATCAAGACCTCGACATAAGTCGATTCGAAAAACATAATTAATATGTGATTGCTGTCGTTCACTAAGCTTAGGATCAGGACACGGCAATTTTTCATCTAAACAAATCTGACGAACAACCTTCCAAAATTCAGATGGGATATTGCGCAGACATCGACGATAGAAATTTAAGGAATCTGCATACATCTTGGATTCCAGCGACATAGAACAATCAATTCGATTGTTAAAAATATATCCTGAATGCAAATTGGCTCTTTTGAGAATCTGATAGTTGAAAATCAATCGCAAACCAGCTTTTAAGCGTGCTGAACTATCATAAGGAGAAGAACGATACTCCAACCATCCTTTATCATATAATTGTTCCAACAAGGTTTTATGTGGGTTTGTTAAACTTTTTTGTATCTGTTTTGATGATGTTTTCTTACGCATATTAATTTCCTTTTATTGTAAAATTTTATTGTATAATTACAATAATATTTGATTACTGTCAAATGTAATTACAAAAAAATCATTAAAACCTGTTTACAAAGTTGTATAAAAGCAATATCATTACAATCATAAGATTAAAGGGAGGCTGTTATGAATGATAGGTTACAAGAAGTGCGCAACTTTTTAGAAGATACAATAAAAAATAAAGGATTTAGCTTAAATTCTTTATCTTTGCAATTAGGAAAAAATTCAACTTATCTTTTCCATTTTATAAAAAGACATTCCCCGCGCCGCTTAGATGAACAAACCAGACACAAACTGGCTCAAATATTAAATATATCAGAGCAAAAATTATGCGATTACCCAATCGGAGGAAATATTATTCAAGACAAACTGAGCACAATATCTGGTTTATTAGGTATCGGCAGAGAACAGGTTACCCCAGAAAAAGTCAAAGTTATTGACATGGATGGATATTACCGAGGAAATTTTGACATGATTAAGAAAAATGTCATAGGTGAGGAATATTTTTCCGATGAAATGATTAAACATTATGGTTTTACAAGCATTAACAATATTATTATTGTAAAAAACTCCGGCGACGCTATGGTTCCATGCATAAAACCCGGTGATATGTTGTGGGTTGATACTTCTTACAATAAAGCATCGTCAGACGGAATTTATTTAATAGAAGCTAATAATACCGTATTATTACGGCGCATTCAAATTAATCCGTTTAACGGATCGGCTGATTTGATTGCAGATAATACCTCATATAAGCCCTACAATGTAAAGAACAATAACGACTTAAAAGTCTGCGGTAAAGTTGTGTTTATTACCCATAAATTGTAACTTAATCAACTTATCCACAAATATTGTATAAATACAATTTTATTTTTGAATTGTATTTTTTTATTGTTTATATTGTATAAAAACAATAAATGAGGGGCAAATGACACAACACCAATTACAATACATACTGGATGCACTATTTTGGGATTTTGAGCAAAATAAATTTGTAAATGACGGGGTTTGGCCAAGGCAAGTTAATCTGATATTTGCTTTTGCTGATTATATCGAAACTCTGAGCAAACAAGATGTTCTTCCTTTTGTCAGAGAAGATATGTTTTTGGATATCGACTTGATTAAAAAGCACGCGATGAAAGGTATAAACCTTTGGCTGAACGAAAACATGAAAACCTTAATGATGTAGCTACTGACGTTTTTTCAGTTTGTTCCAACCTTTTAACTTGTTTTCCTGATCCTGTTTTTGTTGTTCCCAACGCCGAAACGGAGTGTTCTTTTTATCTAATAAGAGCTTCTGCTCTTCAGTTTTGGCAACACCTACCGGCAACATTTGATTAAACAGGGTCGGAGAAACAAAATCTATTTTATTTTTCAACAAACTGCGCACCAAATTGTCTATTACTACCGAGGCCGGTTTAGCGTTAAAGGTAGATACTTTTCCGGCATAAAAGAAAGCTAAAGCATGACAAGGTGAAGACATCAAAACATCCGTAGTATCAACGCCTCTCATAAATCGTAACATAATTTGAGGTCTTATCATACAATCTTCAAATTGATTGAAAAGTATATTTTCGGTTTTTCCCATAAGCTCGGAAATAATCAAATTACGTAATTTACCGTCAATAACCCCGCAAAATCCGACTATTGCCATGCCATCAAGCGTATATCCTTTGTAATTTTCGGGAGGGGTGGCTATTTGATAGCAAAAGACCTGTTCAGAATCTAAAATATTTTTTTGAGCAGATTCACCGATGGCGGAAGCTATGCCATCCAGCAAAACATTCTGATTATTTTCTATTTCATCGGAAATTTCATCTTCAAGAGAAATATCATTACCGCCATTTACATTATCAGAAGGTCTCTGCTCAATCACACCTTCAGCAGATTCTTTAAGTATATCTTCCCCCAGTTCTATATTATCTTGGGCATAAACCGAGGATGAAAATAACAGCACTAAAGATAAAATCAGCCAACGAAATTTAAGCATAAATATTCCTCCGAATTGATGACTGGTTTATTGTATAGGGATTTGCTTTATTTTACAACCACTTTAACAAGATAATAACACAATTAATTTTTATAGAGATTACCTTTAGTTTGTTTCATAAGTGTATCCGCAAATGATTTTTTGGCGGCATAGGTCATAAACAAAGGCTCTTCCATTTGCAAAGCTCCCAAAGTCTGCTCCAAAGCCTCGAAACTTTGATATATTTTGCTCATTAATGCAACATTATCGCTTACGGCATCATAGATCAGTGTCTTATTTGTTTGTTTTGACATATTTATATCCTTTATAATAAGAGTAAATAACCAATTATCAATTTAACGATAAAATATTTTTAGACAATAAAGCAAATTTAGAAATTGCGAATCTATTTTTTAGAATAACCAAAAGTTTAAGAATGCCCTAACGGCAAAGAAAGATTAGAACTATTGATACCTAAAGATGATAAAGCCAAAGCCCATTTATCCTCCGGTTGGGTATTAAAAACCAATTCTCGTGAGGCGGGAGTTACCATCCATAAGTTTTGAGATATTTCGTTTTCTAACTGACCGGATATCCAACCGGCATACCCCAAAATTATCAAAAAATTTTCCGGCCCTTTGCCTGTGGTTATGGCTTGCAGTATTTCGGGAGATGATGAAACTCTGATACCGTCACTGATTGGAAAACCCAAGACATCTTCATAACTATCATCATGCAAAATAAAACCTTTATCCCGCTCCAAAGGCCCGCCATTATACACTTGTCGCTTATTGTCCGAACAATTACCAAAGGGTAAATTAAAAGATAAATCGGCAAAACTCAATCCTTTGTAAGGTTTATTGATGACTACCCCAAAAGCCCCATCACTATTATGAGAGCATATATAGACCAAAGATTTAGCAAATACCCCTTCGGTGGCAGGAGTGGCAGCCAAACATTTTCCACTAAGATTGTTAATGTTTATTTTATCCATTGCAGTTAAACCATTTTATCTTTATATTACAGGTATACATATTAATATAGGGTTTATTTTATTAAAAATCAATTTACGTATAAAGAAAAATGAGAAAATTAAGACTGTTTTTATTGGCAATTATTGCTTTATTCTATTTTATAAATGATGTCCCTGCTCAAGAAGAAGGCGGTCAGGTTATTTTGGATTTACACGGTGATTACGGGCACGAGAGAGAGTATGATGATCGTAAATTTTGGCCGACAATTATTCAGATGGGGCTGGAATATGTTGATGATGTTAAACAATATAACGAGCAGTTGGTCGGTGAGAGTATTGAGCGGGATTTTACCGAAGATTTGAGTAATAAATATCCGCGATATACACCGGAAATTATCGAAGGATGGCAAAAGTATGTGCGCAAAGGGGTGAAAGCGTTACGATTTTTTGAAGATATCAAACAAAAGGTGAAAAAATGGGTGATTGATTTTGAATTACCTATTGTAGTCAGTGATGATCAATATGAGTTGGGAGAAAAGGAAGAATATATTGAAAGTGCAACCCCGCTTATTCGAGAGAATTTTAAAAAAGTTATTGCTTATTCAAAATCATCAAAAGACCGGTTAGCAATGGAAGAAAAATATGCTAAAGACCATAATTTGACCAGACCGTCGAAACTGATAAAATGGTATCGTGAGAATATCATTCAAGGTAATTGGAAAAAAATATTATACAGTTTATGGCAAGATCCTTTTGCTTCAGCTAATAATAAAGATGCCCAAAACGCTTCGGCTAAATTAGAAAAAATGGTTACCACTTTGATTATGAGAAAAAACGGCTTTGATGAAAGCGGTAAGTTTGATGGGGTGGTATATATTAAAGTCCCGAACGATAAAGTTGTTTTATTAAATGACTATCAGAACTATGCCGGTTTGAGTTTGGATTTTGACAGATCCGAAAATGTTGAATATGTTAAAGCTCATTTTGTGCTACCTAATGATATTCAAGACGGAGCTGGAAAACAACTGCTCTTTTACGGAGGAAAATTTTCGGTTTATATCGAAGGTAAAATAAAAGATGTTAAGCAAAAAGCCATTATAAGATTGGCTCTCAAAGCAAATGTTTGTGCGGACAGCAAATGTGAGTTAAATTACGGAAATCCGGAACTTGAAATTAAACCGATTAATAATCCTCAAGACGGCAATTATGCTTATCACATTAATTTAATCAAAAGAAACGTAGCATCAACAGCCAAACGCGATAAATTTGATTTATACGGTTTATTTGATGACACGCGAGAAAATAAATATAAAGGGATAAGATTGGAATTTGCCGCTGATGATAATACACGCGCCAAAGTGTTTATGATCGGTGAAGAAGCCAAACATTTTGCCGCACCAAAGATAAGTCTTAACAATAAAAAAATAAATGCTTGGTTTGAATTAAAAGATGATGATTTTGATTATAAAAACCATAATTACACTTTTTGGTTATCACAAGGAAGTTCAAATCAGTATATAACAACCCAAAAACTAAGAACCGGTATATTTTATAATTCCGGCGGGACAAGTTTTTCGTTTTATGTTTTCTGCTTGGCGATATTAGGCGGATTATTACTTAATTTTATGCCTTGTGTTTTTCCGGTATTATCACTTAAATTATTGGCTTTTACCAAGTTCGGCGGGTTAAACGAAGCCAAAATACGCAGTAATTTTATTTATAACAGTTTAGGAATCGGAACAGCATTTTTAATATTGGCAATTTTATTAAGTTGCTTAAAAATGGCAGGAGTTGCCATGGGCTGGGGAATGCAGTTTCAAAGCATTACTTTTTTGGCGGTAATGATATGGATTGTAACTTATTTTCTGGCTTATATATTCGGGATTGTCGGACAACATGAGCATAACTGGCACAATCGGGTATTACAAAAATTTTCTCAAAGAGATAAAGTTTTTGAATTTTTGAGCGGATTATTTATGGTGGCTTTATCAACACCTTGTATGGCTCCTTATTTGGGAACAGCGATGGGAATTGCTTTGGCCGGGAGCCCTATTGATATTATTTTAGCGGTATTAGCTGTCGGATTAGGATTAGCCAGTCCTTATATTTTGATTGCGGCTTTTCCAAGGATTGCATTTTATTTGCCGAGACCGGGAAAATGGCTGAAATGGATTAATACGGCGATGATTCTGATGTTGATAATAACTTTGATGTGGCTGGTCAGTTTATTGGCGGCTCAAAGTCAGAACGGGCAAATATGGCATTGGATATTGTATATCATCACAGCGCTGATATTATGGATGTTTTATGATATGCTGCTTAAAGAAACCGATAAAGTAAAGGACGAATATATCAGGAATTATTTATACAAAAAATATAGTATGTGGAAAATCGGTTTGACAATGTTATTGATTATTGCCAGTTTGGTTGATGTTGAATGGGCGGCACATAAACTTAGAAAAGCGACTAATCAGACGCCGGTGATGCCGCTTAATTTGCAAACTATTGCCTATCACATTGACCAAGGTAATAAAGTTTTGGTTAAAATCGGTGCGGATTGGTGTTTGACTTGCAAATATAATGAAAACTTTGTTTTAGATTTGGAATATATCAGAGATGTTTTGGAGAATAATAAAGTGTTGGTCATGGAAGTTGATTGGACCAATTATAATGAGCAAGTTTTGCATTTTATGCAAAAATTCGGACGGCAGGGATTGCCTTTTTATATATTGTTTTCGCCACGTTTTCGTGACGGCATAGTGTTGCCGGAGATATTAGATGCAACTGAATTGGAAAAACTGATTAATATGTAATAAAAAAACACTCAAAAAAATACCACCGCCAAAATTCGACGGTGGTATTCTTTTTGAACAATTTACTAAAGATTAGAAATTGTATCTGATTTTCAACATACCGGTATGAGATGTATAATCATCACGAATACCCAATTCGTATCCGGCGATTAAATCCCAGTTATCGATAGTGTATTTGGCATCTACACCGGCTTCAATTCCAAAGCGATCCAATTTTTCCGCTGTGAAATCGTAAGTGCTATCGCTGATTCTGACAATTGATTCAGCATCATCAGTCATCAAATCATAGGTAGCTGCGATGTAGGCGCTCGGGGTTATAGTGCCATAGCTGCCGGTCAAAACTTTGGCATATCTTACACCGATAACGGCAGTTAAGACATCAAAGTTTTCTTGATCGATAGCCTGACCGAGTGCATCTTTGTAGTTGTCACGATCGATATAAGTATATCTTAAACCGGCTTCCGGAGTAATACCGTTAGCAAGATCGTATCCTACATAAGCATTTAAGTTATAGTTGTTGACGTCATACTTGGCATCGTTGTTATAACCCATAACAGCCAATTTCTCTTTATATTCAGACTTGCCATAGCCGATGTTGCCACGAACAAACCATTCGGCCGGTTGATATTTGGCATAAGCAAACAGGTTGTGACCTTTGATGTCAATATCTCTATTGCCGGCATCAACATCACTATTGCTGTGAATATAACCTAAACCGACGGTGATTTCATCATTAACATCACCATCAACACCTAAAGCCAAACCGGTAGTTTTGCCTTTGAAACCGTCGGTTGAACTTGAGCTGTCTTGTTCGGCATGATTATACAAAACATCAACCCATGCACCGCGGCGAGCAAAAGCATCTCCGGAGCTCATTCCCTGAGTAGTCAGGCGTTTGGTAATTTGGTTGGAAATATGTTTGTTGATTTCCTGAACCATAGCTACCTGAATAGCACTGTCGGTCGGAGCTACATCGGTTAATGCATTGACATATTGCGAAGGATCGTTTCTGGAAGCCAGATTCAAATCCTTTTGCAATGCGCCGGGAACGGTGTCGCGATCCAAGCCGTTTGCATTATTCCAAGCTTCGGCAGCTTTTTGATTATTTTCATTTCCGGCTGCTGCTGATGTATCGGCATTGTTGGCATCGTTGGTAACAATGTAATTACCGGCATCATCTTGGTCGATGTGGAAATATTCATTGGTAATCGAAATATTATTTTTATCAATTCCCGTGGAGTAAAGCTGCAGACCGTTAATGGTTGAGTTTTGCTCGGACAAGATATTCTCATCGGTGAAAGTGATTTCCAAAGCAGAATCTTCGGCAGAAACATCAGCCAAAATCTTACCGCCTTCATAAGCACCGGTGTCATAGTCAACAACTCTATCAACATTCATGGTAACTTTAGCGCTTCCGAGATCTACTTCATCGGCAGATAAAGTGTTTGAACCAAGTGTTATTTTAATGTCGTCGGAGGCATTAATAGTGTTGTCGCCAGCATTAACATTAGCCGTCAACTCTGTGTCACCCGTAAGATTGGTGGTTCCCGAACCGCTAATAGCTGCACCAGCTGCCAAAGTCATCTCGCCTAAGTTCAAGTCACCATTGTTAGTAATGGCTTTTGCTAAAGGACCTTTGTTGATGGTGAGCTCGCTATTCTCACTATTTGTGATGGTTGCACCTGTGGCTGTGGCAATGCTGTTGACATCAGCAACAGTCATTTCGCCGGAGTTTACAACAGAACCGGTAACTGAAGCTCCTTGATTAATTGCCATTTCGCCGGAGTTATTAACAGAACCGGTAATAGTATCATTGTTGGCAAAGGAAGCACCGGAAGCAACGGTAATATCGGCGGTGATAGCTTCATTATTGGTAACTTCGCCGCTAGCAATGGTAACTCCACTTTGAGTAACAGCAGCGTTGATTGTAGTCTCACCACTAATGGTAGTCAAACCTGCGCCGGTTACTTCAGAAAGTAATTCGCCACCGGTTATGGTTAAACCGCCGGCATTAGCAACATCTCCGGTAAGCTTGCCGGCATTAGCGGTTAAGCTAGAACCTGAAGTTACGGCAATATCGTTGGCGATTGAACCGGTTGTAACAGTGACTGCACCATTATCTACTATATTGGTTGTGCCTGAGCCGGTTACGGCTGTGGTTACATTACCGCCGGTTAAGTTCAAAGCACCATCATTAGCAACATCTCCGGTAAGCTTGCCGGCATTAGCGATTAAACTAGAACCTGAAGTTACGGCAATATCGTTGGCGATTGAACCGGTTGTAACAGTGACTTCACCATTATCTACTATATTGGTTGTGCCTGAGCCGGTTACGGCTGTGGTTACATTACCACCGGTTAAGTTCAAAGCACCATCATTAGCAACACTTCCTTCAATGTTAGTGGCATTTGAAGTTAAGCTGGAGCCCGAAGCTACAACAATCGCATTGGCAATTGAGCCCTTGGTATCATCAACACTAACCGCACCGGTTATATTGGTGGTGCCATCGCCGCTTACTTCTGAAGTAACTGTGCCGCCGGTCAAGTTCAAAGCACCATTCTCATCAATAGCAATAGCTCCGGTAAGCTTGCCGGCATTAGCTGTTAAACTAGAACCTGAAGTTACGGCAATTGCACTGGCGATTGAACCGGTGTCATCATTAACATCAACATCACCGGTTATATTGGTGGTACCTGAGCCGGTTACGGCTGTGGTAACTGTGCCACCGTTCAAGTTCAAAGCACCATTCTCAACAATATCAACATTACCCTTAACGCTATCAGCATTACCGCTTAAATTAGCGTTGGCTGCAATATTGATTGCATTGCTTAAAACTGAATTAGCAGCTAAAGTAACATTATGATTAACATAGGTTTCACCTTCACCGTCAATGGTGTTAGTGAGCGTCATATCGCTACCATTCAAGTTTATGGTACCATCATTGGTAATAGTGCTATTGTTGGTTAAGGTAGAGCCAACATTCCAAGTTCCGCTGTTGGTCAACTTAGGTGCTGAGTTAACTATGGTATCTGCGGAGACTGTTCCGGAGGTAGTCAGATTAGCAGTAGCACTTTCAAAGGTTACTGTGTTTTGGTTGGAGATATCAGCCGAGTTGTTCGTATCCTTGAACTTAACCGTACCATTAATGGAATTGTAGTTGTCTATATCAGCAGTGTTGGTGCCACCACGGAACTCTAATGAGCCGCCGTTGAGGATTGAGCCGCTAATGTGAGCATCATCAAGATGAGCAATCAAAGCCGAGCCGCCCTCGTTAATAACAACATTACCGCCGACATTAAGGTTAGCACCTTGATTGTTGGTAAGACTGGAATTACCAGATATTTCTAAATTTCCGGTAGTGGTGATTCTACCGAACTGATTAGCTTGGTTAAGCAAAACACCCTTGGTAGTGCCATAACCAACATACAAATTAGCAGCATCAATTATTCCGGTATTGCTTGAGGAAACCGTGTTAGGATTGGTAACATAAACATCACCACCGGAGATAGTCGCATTGTTACCGGTATCGGCAAGATGAACTTCTCCGGTTCCGGTAGTGGTGATATTTTTCTCAAGAGTGCCGCCGTTGATATTTAATATGCCGGCAGCATTAGAAACATTGGTTTGGATAACACCTGCATTAGCAAATGTGACGTCTCCGGCGGTTACAGCAAAAGTATTGGAAATACTGGAATCACTGTTAAAACTATGTTCACCGCCGGTGATGGTTAAGTTGCCGCTGTTAGCCTTGATGGTAGCGGAATTAATATGATCATTATCGCTTAAGGTAACATTACCATAGGTATTAAGAGTAACACCGTTTGAAACATTGAGGGCAACAGCCTCGGCAATAGCTGAACCGCTGGTCAATGAATGAGTGCCGCTATTGATGTATAAGGTTCCGCTATTGGCAGTGATAATACCATTACTGATACTATCTCCGGAATCTATATTGACATAACTGTCGGCATTATTGAGATGAAGTATTGAACCGGCGCCCAAAGTCAAATCAACAGCTCCCTTGATGTAAGATGAATTGCCATCACCGGGCTTAGCGATAGTTAAAGTGCCACTTTCAACATTGATAGTGCCACCATTGGCATATAAATAAGCATTTTGAGTCAAATTAGAGGTGGTTAAAGTTCCGCCGTCCATGGTGAAAGTGTCATTTAATGGTCCACTAACCCAGTCAGCATAGGGCTCTACTCTAGAAGGAGTATAAGTCAATCCATCTGTATTAGCTGTAGCTGAACCGCTGTTCATTACAATATCGGTAGCAGCATTAGCGGAGCCGACCGCTCCCAGTAAAATTGCAGCATTGAATAAGGCGCATTTGATTAAAATCTGCCTATACCACCTATTCAGCTGGTTTAGTGCCGTTTTTGAATATTTCATATCTAATCTTCCTATTTTGTTATATAATTACAAACAATAGCCATATTAAAAAAAATATGACTGACTGTAGTAATATATATTATTAAATAAGTAATGTAAGTATAAATTACAACTAATACACATTTTGCAGACAAGATTTTTCATAGCACAACCAGCGGCAGAAAACCGATTAAATCTGCACTAAAGTTCGGAATAAAATATATTGCGGTGCTTTGATAGTTATTGATCCAAGAAACTGCGCAATTTGCGTGAACGCGACGGATGTTTCAACTTGCGCAAAGCTTTGGCCTCAATCTGACGAATACGCTCACGGGTAACATTAAACTGCTGACCAACCTCTTCCAAAGTGTGGTCAGTGTTCATGCCGATACCGAAACGCATACGCAAAACACGTTCCTCTCGGGGAGTTAAGCTCGACAAGATACGAGTGCAAGTCTTTTTCAGGTTGGAATGAATTGCGGAATCTAAAGGCTGTAAAGCACTCTCGTCAGCAATAAAATCGCCCAAAGACGAATCATCTTCGTCACCGACCGGAGATTCCAAAGAAACAGGCTCTTTGGCAATTTTCATAACCTTGCGAACCTTATCAAGCGGCATGGATAAACGCTTGGCCAACTCTTCCGGCACCGGCTCACGTCCCATTTCCGAGAGCATTTGCCGTGATGTACGCACCAGTTTGTTGATGGTTTCAATCATGTGAACCGGAATACGAATTGTGCGCGCCTGATCGGCAATCGAACGAGTGATGGCTTGACGTATCCACCAAGTGGCATAAGTAGAGAATTTGTAGCCGCGGCGATATTCAAACTTGTCAACCGCTTTCATCAAGCCGATATTACCTTCTTGAATCAAATCCAAAAACTGCAAACCGCGATTGGTGTATTTTTTGGCGATGGAGATAACCAAACGCAAGTTGGCCTCAATCATTTCTTTTTTAGCACGCTCGGCTTCGCGTTCGCCTTTTTTAATGGTATCAACCATACGGCGATATTCACTGATCGGCAGACCGCATTCTTTGGCCATACTGGCAACATTGTCACGTAACTCAACAATTTCCGCACCATATTTGGAGACAAATTCCTGCCAATGTTTATCTTTAATCTTGGAAATTTGCGCTATCCAATCGGGATCAAGCTCTGCAGTTTGATAAGCTTTTAAGAAATCATCACGTTTGATTTTGCAGCTTAAGGCATAACGCAACAATTTGCCTTCAAATCCCATCAAGCGTTTGTTAAGAGAGTTAAGTTGCTCAACCAATTGTTGAACACGGGCGGCATTGAGGTGAATCGAGCTCATCAACTCAACCAAATCTTTTTTAACTTCAAAATACTTCTTCTCAACCGAAGAGGATATTTTTTTGCCGCTAATCAGCGCGGTTAAACGCTGAGATTGAATTTTTTTCAAATCATCATAATAACTGGAAATACGGTTAAGAATTTCTAATACAGGCTCTTTCAAAGCGTCTTCCATGGCGGTTATAGAGGCCGAACTGCGACCGGTGGCATTTTCATCATCGTCCTCTTCCCCGTTGCCTTCACCTTCTTCACCTTCGGCTATTTCATCATCAGCACCGTCATCTTCTTCCGACCCATCGACGGTGTCGTCAAGTTCCATATCGTCACCTAAATCATCGTCAATATCATCCAGATTTTCTTTTTCGGCCAGTTCCTCGGCAACCTTATCAAGATCTTCCGTTGTATCTTCTTCTTCAACCATTTCTATGGCATTGACATCATCACCATACATCATTTCCAAATCAACGATATCGCGCAACTGCATGGTGCCTTCCAACAGCTCATCACGCCAACCGGCAATGGCGTTAATAGTCATCGGACTTTCGCACAGCCCGTCAATCATAACCGTTTTACCGGCTTCAATACGTTTGGCTATGGCAATTTCACCCTCGCGAGAAAGCAATTCCACCGAGCCCATTTCGCGTAAATACATTCTGACCGGATCATCACTGCGACCAAGCTCTTTTTCATCAAAGTTGCCGCTTTCGTCCTCGCCTTCTTCGTATTCGCCTTCGTTATAATTGTCACTTTCGTTACTTTCGGCTTCGGCCTCGGAAACAATACTTATTCCCATATCCGCTATTTCGGTCATAATATCTTCGATATATTCTGAAGTTTCCCGCTCGGACGGCAAAGCTTTATTAAGCTCTTCCATGGTAATAAAACCGCGAACTTTGCCCTTATCCAACAAACGTTTGACCGCACTGCCCAAAGAATCAATTAAAGGCGCATCGCCACCGGTTGCGCCGTCAAACATATCCGCATTATCTATATCCGACATTAATTTTCCTAAAAAAAAATCGATTTTTTACTAAAGTTTAAACTGCTATTCTTTTAATTAAATTTGTGGTAATTGTCAAGCAATAAATTCCGATTCGCGCTAATTATGACCTGTATTAAAACATAAGGCCTTATTCATTATTATTCAAAAGCGAATCGCGCTCTTTTTTAAGGGATTCGTAACGGTTATAATCATCATCGGAGAAATTACCGCTTTCAAGTTTGGCTTTGACTGCTTGAATATCCATCTCCAACTGTTTCAGTTGAACTTCCAAAATACATTCGTTAAGCTGGGCACGCATTTTGGTTATATCGGGACATTGTTTTTTGATAATGCGGGTATCAACCATTTTATGCCAATCTTTTATCGGGCAATTGTTCAACAAGGATGTTATTTGTTCTTCATCCGTTAATTCATTATCGTGTGAGATATTTAATAACTGTTGATAAAAATCCCGCAAATGCTCGTCTTTGATGCTGAAAGACAGCAGTTTTTCCTCCCATTCTTCAATAAGACGGGGATAGCAGATGAAAGCTGAAACCACATATTTGGCAACCAAATCATTTAAATCGGTTTTAGCGGCGGCGGCAAATGAACGCTGCGGAGCTTTGATAAAAGATGATTTACGCTGAAAATTACCTGACGAGGTATTGATACCGGAGGCTAATTCTTCGTAAACTTTATTCTTCATTTCACGAATATAATAAGCTTTGACGGTTTCATCTTTAATTAAGGCGATTTCGGCTTTGATTTCCTTTTCAATCAGAGCTTTTTGTTCAGGGGTGGCGGTATTTTTACCCTCCAAAGTTTTACGCCATAACAAATCTTTAAGCGGAACGGTTGCGGTTACCGTTTTAAGAAATTCGTCTTTGCCTTTGGCTTTAAGAAATTCGTCTGGATCCATCTTATCGGGCAAAAAGGCATATTGTAAAGAATACCCCGGTTTTAGCAAGGGCAGAACCCGATCAACCGAACGGATAGCGGCTCTGATACCGGCGGAATCACCGTCGAAGCAACAAATCGGCTCCGGCACAACTTTCCAGGCTTCTTGAATTTGATCCTCGGTTAAAGCCGTTCCTAAAGGGGCTACCGCATAACCGACACCATATTTATCCATGGCGATGACATCCATATAGCCTTCGCAAATTATCAGATTTTTGGCATCATAACCCAAATCGCGAGCATAATTGTAATTATATAAAACACGGCGTTTGTTGAAAACAGGTGTTTCCGGCGAGTTGAGATATTTGGGCTGGCTCTTGTCCATAACCCGCCCGCCGAAAGCTATTACTTTACCGCGTTTGTCAAAAATCGGTATCATTACGCGATTGCGGAAAAAATCATGACTGGCACGTCCGCCCTCGGGAATAGCAATAAGCCCGAGTTCTGCCATTTCTTTTTCAGAAATGCCGCGGGAATTAAGCAAAGCCTTCAAACCATTATTGGCGGGAGCAAAGCCTAAACGAAAACGCGTAATTATATCATCACCGAAACCGCGGGAATAAAGGTAATTAAGCCCTTCTCTACCCTCAGGAAGGCGGAGGATTTTTTCAAAATATTTGGCAGCCATTTCCATAATATCGTAGGCAGTGGCACGTTTTTCCTGTTGTTCCTTACTTTCTTGAGAAAGACGCGGGACCTGCAGCCCGACCTTATGAGCCAATTTTTCCACTGCATCAATAAAACTCAAGCCGTTGGCTTCCATCTCAAATTTGATAATATCGCCGTGGGCACCGCAACCGAAACAATGGTAAAATCCTTTGGCCTCGTTAACGGTAAAAGAAGGGGTTTTTTCATTATGAAACGGACAACAAGCCTGATATTCGCGACCTTTGCGGACGAGTTTAACCTTTGCGCTTACCACATCGACAATCGATATTTTGGCGCGCAGCTCGTCACAAAATCGCTGCATATCGGTGTTGGCCATATTAACTCAATAAATTTTTGATAATTCCGTTAGCTTTGCCCATATCTAACTGACCGGCATATTGTGATTTTAAGGCACCCATGATTTTGCCCATATCTTTCATGGAAGATGCGCCGGTTTGTTGAATCAGGGTTTTAATAACCGCGGTTGTTTCCGCTTCGCTCAGTTGTTTGGGCAAGAAACGCTCAATAATAGCGATTTCGGCCTTTTCTTTTTCGGCCAGCTCGGGACGATTGCCGTCGAGGAACATTTTAATCGAATCATTGCGTTGTTTTATCATGCCCTGCATCATTGAGAGAAGTTCGGCATCAGTGGCTTTTTCCTGACCTTTGCCGCGAGCTTCGACGTCTTTTTCTTTTTGACCGGCAATAATCATACGAATGGCACCGGTGGTTAGGGTATCTTTGCTCAACATAGCATTTTTCAAAGCATTTTGCAAATCATCACGCAACATTTTTATTTCTCCTTAAAATTGATTTTGCCTATTACCATAATGCGGGATGAAAAAAAAATCAAGGCGAATTTAACCATTAAAAATGATTATTTCATATATAAAAAAAACTCCCTCGAGGGGAGCTTTGCATCAAATTGAAAGAAAAAACTCAGCCTTGGGCGCGTTTGTCTTTGCGCCGAGGCGTGGTGGCCTTGGCTCGCTCTTGCTGATAAGCCGTAGGGTGAGGATTGCCGTGCTCTTTCGGTTGTTTTTTGAGTTCTTTCGGATTTTTTCCTTGTTGTTTTCTTTGAGACATAATAAATAAAAAATTAAGGTTAATAATTAAGTTAATTATAAAAAAAGTGTCGACAAGATAACGCTTTTATAAGATTTGTCAAGTAAAAAAATATTGACAAAAAAAATCATCCATGTTATTAGTGAGGCATTAAGTATTTATTAATTTAATTATTAAAAACCATGAAAAAAATTATTTTAATTTTGGCGGTATTTATGATTGCCGCCGTGGCTTCTTCTTGCACGAGAAGGTATGCCGAAAAACAGTCAACGTCTGATGCAGTTGCTTTTTCACAAGGACAGAGAGAACAAAAATCTGATGAAACTGTTCTTGCCCATGAGCAAGAAAAACCTCAAGAGTATAAGAAACTCGTTGTATTGCGGGTTGCTCAAATAACCGGAAGCCATTATAACCGGCCATTCCCTCTGATTTTATTAGAGAACGACGTAATAATCTCCAACTGGAAATCAGACATGCAGTATCTCTTAAAGCCGGGAGATACAGTGTTATTCCTAGGGGACCAAATTATCGGCTATAACTTAAAAGATTAGCCACAACAGCGATGATACAAATCATCGCTGCTTTTTTTTATTTAATCTTCACAATTTATGATGCCTCCAGTGTCGGCTATTTCCGCTCTTGCACAACCATAAAAAAAAAACCTCACGAGGAGGGCTTTTTTAATGTGTCTTTAGACACGGGATTGGT